>OJDK01000026.1_pt1 | contig 125046 bp, 120 predicted proteins | sample 1592791 | NCBI WGS metagenome assembly OJDK01 (sample SAMN05416878, study PRJEB24817) | seawater metagenome | isolation source: Sea water | place: Canada:Atlantic | collected 2013-11
GACAGTTTAGAGGGATTTCGGCGTGGGTTTTAGATGGGGTTGTTTGAGCGCTTACGGTGAAAACACCCAAACTGCACTCGGTCGATACCGGCATGATGTGCGCCGTGCGGGGCCTCAATCGGGAGCGCCTGCTGAAACAGCCAGGTGATTTTGGGTTGGTGCTGGAATCCTTCGTCTACAACGAATTGCGCAAACAGGCGGTGTGGATCGAGGAGCCCTTGAACTTCTACCACTACCGTGACAAGGACAAGGTGGAGGTCGATGTGATCATTGAAAACGCCATGGGCGATTGTTTTGCCATTGAAGTCAAAGCGGCGGCAACCTTGAGCACGAAAGATTTTACCGGCTTGAAACGCTTTCAAAGTGTGGCCGGCAAGCGCTTTAAAATCGGTGTCCTGCTCTACGATGGCGATCATACGACGGCTTTTGGTGACAATCTCTTTGCTGTCCCGCTGGGAGCGCTCTGGTCATGAACGAAAACCACACCATTGGCCAGCTGGCCAAGACAGCAGGTGTCAACGTCGAAACCATCCGCTACTACGAACGCCGTGGTTTGATCCGTCAACCACCCAAACCCGCAGAGGGATACCGTACCTACCCAAACGCAACCTTGGCTCGGATTTTATTCATCAAACGCGCCCAGGAACTGGGTTTTACGCTGGAGGAGATCAACAACCTGCTGTCATTGGGCGAGTCGCATTGCTCGGAAGTCCAGGAGCTGGCCGAAGCAAAGCTGGCCAGCGTGCGTGAAAAAATTAACGATCTACACCGCCTGCAACAGGTGTTGGAAGAGCTCGTCACACAGTGCCGGACCAATCCTGACAATGCGGCATGTCCTATTGTTGAATCCCTCCAACCTGCTCCTCGTCAATAAAAGGCATTGGACTTGACTCCGTACCTTGGTACGGGACTTACACTGATTTCACTAGGTCAATAAAGTGGAGTCGGCGATGGCAGGAAAAGAGTCATTCACCAACACAAGGCTACCTATCATCGGTGGCATTACCGCTGCCACCGTCGCCAGCCTGTGTTGTGTTGGGCCTTTTGTGCTCCTGTCACTGGGTATCAGCGGGGCCTGGATCGGTAACCTGACTGTATTGGAGCCCTACCGTCCCGTATTCATCATGCTTGTTATGTTGTTGCTCGGTTGGGCTGGCTGGCAGGTTTATCGACCGGTCGATACCTGTGAACCGGGAACCGTCTGCGCTGTGCCGCAAACTCGGAAACGGCGGCAAATGGTTTTCTGGATCGCTGCAATCGTGGCGCTGGTGCTCGTCACCAGCACCTACTGGATTCCTCTGTTCGCATGAACACTCTGGAGCTAACCATGCAGAAAATCATTCTCGGTCTCGTATTCACCATCGCCAGCTTCTCGGCCTGGGCCAAGCCACAAACCATCACGCTGGATCTGCCAACCATGAACTGTGCCATGTGCCCGATCACGGTCAAAAAGGCACTCACCAAGGTCCAAGGCGTAACAAAAGCCGAGGTCAGTTATGAGCATAAGCAAGCCGTAGTAACCTTTGAGGATTCTCTGACCAACGCTGACAGATTGGTCGAAGCGACCACCAATGCCGGTTATCCGTCAACTATTGTAAAAAAGGAAACACCATGATGTCAGAGGTGATTTTGCTGTCCGAGCTGACTTGTCCCGAATGCGGCCATAAAAAAACAGAATCCATGCCCACCGACGCGTGTCAGTGGTTCTACGAGTGTGAGCAGTGCCATGTTTTATTGAAGCCGAAGCTCGGTGACTGCTGTGTCTACTGTTCCTATGGCTCGGTACCATGCCCGCCGATACAGTTGTCACAGGGCAATAAAGACACAGGAACCTGTTGCGGCGGTTAAGTGGACCTCGCAAATCTGCATGTCACTCACCCGGTTAAGTCGATGATTTTCCAGTATCAATCCACCTTCAATGATCTCTGTAAGATAAAGGAGCGAGCCTTGGTAAGGCCTCTCTATCAAAACGGTTTCCAACCGACTGTAATTTTTACTTCTCTTGACTCTATAGCGGCTATAGGGTTTACAATTGCGATCAACAATCATTAGCGATTCATGAATAAGAGAACACCGAGATGTTTGATTGCAGATTGCAACGCCTGAAACGAGCCACCCTTCATGCCATCATATTTCTGATGCTGCCACTTTCTCTATCTGCCGGGGCGAATGAAGCTGAGATCCCAGACAACGTTACTCAACTCCGGCAACTGGCACAGCTCGCTGAATACATAGGCGTTGATTATGCCGAAGCGGTGAAAAACGGTCAGGTAATTAATGACAATGAATTTCAGGAAATGGTGGAGTTCTCACAACTGATTGTTAGCAAGAGCTCACTGGCCGCCACTGCTGATGCAGAGTCACTCGCAGTGCAAGCAAAGGCCTTGCAGAGGGCCATTCATGATAAGAGAGGTGTTGATGAGATCCGTCAAATGAGTGCCAGCCTACGCGGCACATTGTTGGGATTGATGCCACATTTATCCCTGCCGGAACGGATATTACCTCAAGAAAAAATCCGGCCGGTATTTGAGACTAACTGCGGATCTTGCCATGGAGTATCTGGTCAAGGTGACGGAGTGCTGGCAGCACAACTCGATCCCGCACCAACGGACTTTACCGATAAAGAGCGGGCATTAAATCGATCAATTTTGGGTTTATACGACGCCATTACCAATGGCATTGACGACACCGCCATGCCATCTTTTCAACAACTAACGGAGCAAGAGCGTTGGTCAATGGCATTCTATGTCGGTGGACTCGCTTTTCAATCCAGCGAACCTACTCACAATGATTTGAATATTACCAAACTACAGCTGATTAATCACAACCCACAGCAACTGGCAGCAGCACGCCCTGATATAACCCTACAAGCTTTGGAGAGATTACGCGCTAACCCCTCGGCATTATTCAAGGCATCCCAAGATCCCTTGGCAATCACATGGAATCGACTTCAAGCCGCCCAAAAAGCGCATCAGAAGGGAGATTTTTCAACCGCAAGTGAACTCGCCGTCAGTGCTTATCTGGACGGTTTTGAACTGATTGAAAACAGCCTCGGTGCGCATGACAAAGCACTGCGCCAATCCATCGAGTCCAACATGATGGCACTACGACAATTGACCAGCCGCCCCGACGTAAACGGAGAATTGGGTGCGCTAATGGCGGAGACGCGGCATTTGTTGGATGACGCACAACGTTTGTTATCAGAGTCCACCTTGTCCGAAGGAACCTTATTCACTGCTAGTCTGGTCATATTGTTGCGCGAAGGCCTGGAGGCATTGCTGGTTATCATTGCCTTAACGACGGTTTTGATAAGAACCGGGCGTCGGGATGCGCTTAAATATGTCCACATAGGCTGGATTGCGGCATTACTTGCCGGTGGTGCCACTTGGATCGCCGCTCAATCGTTGATCACGATCAGTGGTGCCAATCGTGAAATCATGGAGGGAATTGCCGCTTTATTGGCCGCGTTGGTACTGCTCTATGTTGGGATCTGGATGCATAGCAAAACCCAGGCTGCACAATGGCAAGCCTACATTCAGCAACATGTCGATACCCAACTTAAGTCTGGCACCTTGTGGGGACTGGTGGCGTTGGCATTTGTGGCGGTTTACCGGGAGGTGTTTGAAACCGTATTATTTTATCAATCGCTGTTAACGCAGGCGGTATCAACCCAATATTCTTCTGTTGGTGGTGGCTTTGCGCTCGGTTTGTTGCTGTTAGCCATATTGGCGTGGGTGTTGATTCGCTTTTCCGTCAAGCTGCCGATCGCCAAATTCTTTTCAGCCACCACCTACTTGCTGCTAGCGCTGGCATTTGTCCTGATGGGCAAAGCTGTGTCGGCATTACAGGAGGCGGCCATCATCGGTATGACGTCATTACCTGTGAGTTTTGAGATTGACTGGATTGGCGTCAAATCTACCTGGCAAGGCGTGCTTGCGCAACTTTCGGTACTTCTAGTTTACCTGGTATTTTTAATACTATCCAAATCAAAACGCGCAACATCACAGCCGATAACACAGGCGTCCGATTTCAAGCGCGTAAGTGTTACCGCTTCTGATGCTGATTAGTGGTTAACGTTTGCAAGATGCCGCACTGTTCGATCGTCCTTTCACTGGAGCAGCTGCGGCGAAGTACTTTCAAATGCTCGCGCAGCTGAACCAGCTCCTGAATGCGCGTTTCCACTTGTTGAATGTGCGTATCCATCATGCGATTGACTTGATCACATTGCGCACCCGGTGAGCGTTTTAATGTGAGTAGCTGGCGGATCTCGGACAAACTGAGATCCAGGTTACGGCAGAGCTTGATAAATAGCAGCTGTTCGACAGCAGCTTCATCGTAAAGTCGAAAATTGCCGTCACTACGCTGTGTCGTGGACAGCAACTGTTCTTTTTCATAGTAACGGATAGTTTGCACCGAGCAATCCGTCTTTTTTGCCAGCTCGCCAATCTTCATTTATTCAATCTCTGTGCTTGACTCTATATCAACTATAGAGTTTAAACTACCCACCTTGGATAGAACAAGGGTTTTTTATGACGACCACATGCGGTGGCAATTGCCAAAATAACGCGACGGAGAACACTCCCCAAATTGCCGAAGTACACGACGCTTCTCATGGCGGCTTTGTTAGTGAGTATCATGTCCCCAAGATGGACTGTCCTTCAGAGGAAGGCATGATCCGTATGGCGTTGGACAGTGTGCAACCTAAAGTCACATTGGAATTCGATACCCCCAAGCGCAAGGTGAGTGTCTACCATGGTGATAACGCTGACCTTATTGAAAAAAGAATGCAATCAGTCGGTCTGGGCGCGAGACTTGTCAGTACAATGCCCGTCGCCAGCGAGTCCATCGCCCGTGCACAGGCGTCTGCAAAACAGGAGGCAGAAAGAGAAGCTGGCATTCTCAAGTGGCTACTGGCAATCAATGGCATCATGTTTGTCATTGAAATTACTGTCGGCTGGTGGGCGCAATCCACTGGTTTGATTGCGGACTCCCTGGATATGTTCGCTGATGCCGCCGTCTACGGCGTGGCGCTGTATGCCGTAGGGCACAGTGTGCGGATGAAGTTGCGTGCAGCCCATTTTTCCGGTTGGCTTCAGATCATTCTCGCCTTGGGCGCTTTGGGCGAGGTGGTAAGGCGATTAGTATTGGGTAGTGAACCGGTTTCCACTTTGATGATGAGCTTCGGGCTTGTTGCCTTGGCGGCCAATGTGACCTGTCTGCTGTTGATTGCCAAAAGCCGGGATAGCGGCGCCCATATGAAAGCCAGCTGGATTTTCTCCGCCAATGACGTGATTGCCAATCTAGGGGTGATCCTTGCCGGTGGATTGGTGGCCTGGACGGGCTCACGTTATCCAGACTTGGTGATTGGCCTTATCATCGGTTTGATTGTGTTGAATGGCGCGCGCCGCATCTTGCAACTTAAGTCCTGAGACACCGGGCACAATATGAACAACAAGCAATCGTCTTATGATACACCGCCAATAAAGATCCTCGACCTGGCTCGCTTTGACAGGCGGATAACAGGTAAACGAAAGGCGCCGGGACAATCGTTGATTGACTCCGCAATCAAAGGTGGTATGCTTCGCAGGCTATTCCATTTCATTGGGGTTATATTCGGTTTATGAGTCGAAAAGCACTGTCTTATCTGCTGTTAGTCTTGATTGCACTGCAATCAGTGACAGCTATGGCTGACGTTCATCCCCTTGATTATTCGGATACAGCCCCTTATTCCTCCGATGGCTCATCATCGGCAATGCTGGATAGCTCGACCGTTATTGATCCTGCAGATCAAAATACCGCGCCTGACGATCTGTTTTATTGCCATCACCATGGCTGCCATTGCCATGTCTATTTATCCGGTAACCTGACTCACTCAAACTTTTTGCATAAACATTCGTTGCATAACAACTATCAAGCCCTCATTCCCGAGGCCCCATCCTCGTCGCTGTACCGCCCTCCAATCGCCTGATTTTACCGATTAAGTTTTTTCTGTGTTGCCGTTATCGCTGCAACGCGCGGTTTGAATTATCTTAAATAAGTAGGATCTACCATATGCTATCAATACGTACTGCGCCGGGTTCTGGCGCTACGGGTCGGCGGAATATCAAAAGCCGCTGCATTCTGTTCAGTTTATTATTTTTTATTTCTTCGTCGGGGCTTAACGCCGCACCTGGGGACTCAACGATCACGCTGACCAATGCGGTGCAGCGCGCCTTGTCACAAAACCCTTCTTTAAAAGTTTTTCCCTACCGCTACGCAGCCCTTCAAGGGCAGGCCGAAACAGCCGGGTTAAGGCCGGCGTATGAGCTGGGATTTGACGCTGAAAATGTCGGGGGCACTGGGGACTTCAGCGGCGCAGGTGGTGCTGAACTCACCATTGCGCTGTCTTCGGTCATCGAAATGGGGGATAAGCGCGCGGCACGGCAAGGCGTAATCTCCCACAGTCGGTCGGTGCTCAATGCCAGCCGACAGGTGGAATCCTTGGCCTTATTGGGCGAAGTCACCCGCCGTTACGTCGATGTGCTAGCGGCACAGGAGCAGGTCACCCTGGCTGGCGAGGCCGCCCAATTGGCGAGCGAGAGCTTACGCATTGTGAAAAAGCGGGCTACGGCGGGAGCGACACCCGAGGCGGAAGTCAAACGGGCACAGGCCGCTGCCGAGCAAGCGAAGCTCGCTTTGCTTTCGGAGCAGCAACGGCTTGCTTATTTGAAAGTGTCGTTGTCTGCCTTGTGGGGGGTAACCTCACCGGACTTTGACAAAGTGGAAGGTGATCTATTCCAGTTTGGCGAGGACGTGGCATTCGACCTGTTGTACGCCAAAGTTGAAAAAAATCCTGCGATAGAAGTATTCGCAGTAGAGTCCCGTCTCAAAGAAGCAGAAATACGCCTTGCTCAAACCCAATCCAGTGCCGATATCAGTTGGTCGGTGGGGGTTCGTCGCTTGCAGGAGACCGATGACACCGCATTGGTAGCGGGTTTCAGCATGCCCTTGTTTTCCGGCAAGCGAAATGCCGGCGCGGTTTCGACCGCGTTGGCCGAAAAAAATCAGGTGTTGGCAGAGCGCGACGTAATGCTGCTGGATCTACACACGCAACTGTTCCGGGCTTTTCACAACCGCAAGCAAGCCATTGTCGCGGTCAAGGCGCTACGTACCGCGATCATTCCCGCCCTTGAACAAGCGCTGGTAGAAACACAGGCGGCCTATCAACGGGGCCGGTACGGGTATCTCGACTATGTCAGTGCACGGCAGGAATTATTGAGCGCCAGGCGTACCCAGATCGAAGCGGCCGCAGCGGCCTTAACCTATGGCGCAGAAATTGAGCAGCTAACAGCAGAGCCCTTGGCCTTGACGCAGTATGGCGAAGACTACACATTTTCAGGAACCCCACAATGAAATCAAATACCCAGTTAAAAAAATCATTTATCCGTCTAATTACGTGTTGCTTTGCGATCACCCTGTTGTCTGGACAAACTTTCGCCGAGACGGGTCACGGAGAAGAGGAAGAGCACGGTGAAGAAGGCCATGTCGAGCTGACCCTGGAGCAGATAAAACATGCCGGCATTACGCTGGCAACCGTTACCTCGGGCACCATCCGTGATGTTTTGCCAGTATATGGCGTCGTCGCAACCAACGCAGAGCGTGTACAGTCGGTAACGGCACGCTTCGACGGCGTTATTCGGGAAGTTAAAAAAAGTGTTGGTGATTCGGTTCGCAAAGGCGAAGCCCTGTTGTCTGTAGAAGCCAACGAAAGCCTGAAAACCTATTCGATTGCCTCTGCACTCAATGGCGTTATTACCCAGCGCCACGCAAACCCTGGCGAGCAAACCAGCGATACCCCGCTGTTGGTAGTGCAGGATTTCTCCACGGTCTGGGTAGAGCTGTCGATTTTTCCCAAGGATGTTGCCCAGGTTGAATTAGGCCAGCGGGTTCGCATTCTCAGTCTCGATTCGACCCAAATCGCAGAGGGAAAAATCATCTATATTGCGCCGCTTGGCCAAGCTGGTAATCAGGCCATTATGGCGCGCGCTTTGATCGACAACCCGAATGGCATTTGGAAACCCGGTCTCTTTGTCAACGCGCAAATCACCCGCGCAGAAATAGCCGCTCCAATGGTGATCCGCAACGAAGCCTTGCAAATCGTCGAGGATAACCCTGTCGTTTTTGTTCGGGGTGAGGAAGGTTTTGAACCACGTACAGTGACTTTGGGGCGAACCGACGGTGAGCTAAGCGAAGTGGTGGCAGGTCTGTCCGCAGATGAAGTGTATGTCAGCAAAAACAGCTTTGTTCTGAAATCGGAACTGGGCAAGGAGGATGCTGAACATGGACACTAATCTATTGCTATTGGCACGCTTTACGACGCCGAACCACCTGCACGGTTTTAACCGGTCATACGAACCACAACTAGGAGTTCACAATGATCGATAAACTCATTCAGTTTTCCATCGCGCGCCGCTGGCTAGTGATGTTTCTGGTGCTGGTAACTGGCGCCCTGGGTGTCTGGAACTATCAGCACCTGCCCATCGACGCGGTACCCGATATCACCAATGTCCAGGTGCAGATCAACACGGAGGCCCCTGGCTACTCACCGCTGGAAGTGGAACAACGCATTACCTACCTGGTGGAGCTGGCCATCACAGGGCTGCCCTATGTGGAGAGTACCCGTTCGTTATCACGCTACGCCCTGTCTCAGGTGACCGTAGTATTTGAAAAAGGCACGGACATCTACTTTGCCCGCAACCTGATCAATGAGCGATTGCAGCAGGCGAAAAGCGATATGCCCGCGGGGATCGAGCCGGTGATGGGCCCCGTTGCTACCGGTCTCGGTGAAATCTTTCACTATGCGGTGCATGCAAAACCGGGCGCCTTGCAAGAAAACGGTGAGCCCTATGATGCAACGGCCTTACGCACCTTGCAGGATTGGGTGATCCGTCCCCAGTTGCGTCTGGTTCCCGGCGTCACCGAAGTCAATACCATTGGCGGTTTCGAGAAGCAGTTCCACATCACCCCTGAGCCTGCAAAGCTGCTGGCCTACCAGCTCAGCTTCGACGATCTGGTGGCGGCATTGGAGAAAAACAACGCCAACATCGGTGCCGGATATATTGAAAAAAATGGCGAGCAATATTTGATCCGCGCACCCGGACAGGTAGCTGACATCCCGGCGATCGAAAAAATCATCGTCGCCCGTCGTGACGGCTTACCTATTACCGTGGCTGACGTGGCCGAGGTGGGATTCGGCAAGGAATTGCGCACCGGTGCTGCGACACTCAACGGTGAGGAGACAGTATTGGGTACCGCCGTCATGCTGTTGGGCGGTAATAGCCGGACGGTTTCCCAGGCGGTGTCGGCCAAGTTGCTGGAGATCAATAAAACGCTGCCTGAAGGCGTGATTGCTGAGCCGGTTTATAACCGTACGGTACTGGTCGATAAAACCATTGCCACGGTACAGGCCAACCTGGCGGAAGGCGCGATATTGGTTGTTGTCGTGCTCCTGGTCATGCTGGGCAACGTGCGGGCGGCCTTGCTCACGGCGATGGTGATCCCTTTATCCATGTTGATGTTGATGACAGGCATGGTGCAGACCAAGGTCAGCGCCAATCTGATGAGTTTGGGTGCGCTCGATTTTGGCTTGATTGTGGATGGCGCGGTGATCATTGTCGAAAACTGCATTTTGCGCCTGGCCGGACGTCAGCACCACCTTGGGCGCACCTTAAAGCTGGACGAACGTTTTCAAACGGTGTTTGCGGCCACCCGCGAGGTATTTACACCGAGTTTGATCAGCGTATTGGTAGTGATTCTGGTGAACTTACCCATCCTGGCGCTGACCGGCGTGGAAGGCAAAATGTTTACGCCCATGGCCATGGCGGTAATCATGGCCTTGCTGTCTGCGCTGGTGCTGTCACTTACCTTTGTGCCTGCCGCCGTGGCGCTGTTTATGACGGGGCATATTGAGGAGAAGGACAATTTCATTGTTCGCCATTCCAAACGGTTTTACGCCCCGGTTTTGGCGTGGGCACTCAAATTTCGCGTACTCGTATTGTCTGCGGCCCTGATCTTTGTGGTTTTGGTCGGCGCACTGGCAACGCGGATGGGTACGGAATTTATCCCGAATCTGGATGAGGGCGATATTGCCATCCAGGCGCTGCGAATACCGGGTACCAGTCTCACTCAATCTTTGGATATGCAGTTTCAATTGGAAAAAGCGGTGCTGGAAATCCCTGAAGTCAAAACCTACTTCTCGCGCGTCGGCACGGCTGAAGTCGCCAGTGACCCCATGGGGCCGAACATTTCCGATGGTTATGTCATGCTCAAGGATCACAGTGAATGGCCTGACCCTGACAAAACCAAAGCGCAGTTGCTGGAGGAAATCGGTGAGAAGTTATCATTATTGCCGGGTAATGCCTTCGAGATCAGTCAGCCGATCCAGCTGCGTTTTAACGAGTTAATATCGGGTGTGCGATCCGATCTCGGGATCAAGGTGTTTGGCGACGATTTGACGCAACTGCTGAAATCTGGCGGCGAAATCGCGGCGGTATTGAACGGTATCGAGGGCGCCGAAGGGGTTAAGGTCGAGCAGGTGTCTGGGTTACCTATTCTATCCATCAATGCCGACCGTTCAGCCCTGTATCGTTATGGTTTGAATGTCGCCGATGTACAGGACGTGGTCGCCGCCGCCACGGGTGGTGAGGAAGCCGGCCTGATCTTTGAGGGCGATCAGCGTTTCTCGATAGTGGTGCGGGTAGCCGAGCGCGTCAGGGGTGACTTGCGCGCGTTGGAGCGTTTGCCGATACCGCTGCCAGATGGCGGCTACGTGCCGCTGCGCGAAGTGGCTAGTCTCACGCTGGCCCCCGGACCGAATCAGATCTCTCGTGAAAACGGCAAGCGTCGACTGGTAGTCAGTGCCAATGTTCGCGGTCGTGATTTGGGTGGCTTTGTGGCCGAAGTTCAGGACAAAGTGGCGCAACAAGTGAAATTGCCACCTGGTTATTGGCTGGAATACGGCGGCACGTTTGAGCAACTGCAATCGGCCTCGCAGCGGTTAAGCCTGTTAGTCCCCGTCACTTTGGTGATGATTTTTGCACTGTTGATGATGACCTTTGGCTCAGCAAAAGATGCGGCATTGGTCTTTAGTGGCGTACCGCTGGCGCTGACCGGTGGCATTATCGCCTTGTGGTTACGGGACATCCCCCTCTCGATTACCGCCGGTGTTGGGTTTATTACTTTATGCGGTGTATCGGTACTGACCGGGGTCATGATGGTGTCGGCCTTTCGGGATGAGCTCAATCGCGGTGAATCCGTCGAGCAGGCGATTCTGGGCGGCGCCATGTTGAGATTGCGGCCGATATTGATGGTCGCTCTGGTGGCCGCATTAGGTTTCCTGCCGATGGCACTCAATACCAGCACCGGGGCAGAAGTCCAGCGGCCACTGGCCACGGTGGTTATCGGCGGCATTATCTCTTCCACATTACTTACGTTATTGGTGCTCCCCGGTCTGTATCGATTGGCTTGGCGAAGGCCAAAAGCGATTGATAACAATGGCGATCCGATCGCTCAGTAACACCCTCAGGATCGCGGCAAGTATCCTCTTTCCGCGATCCATCTAACAGTAATAGCGAATTTTTTTGGAGTATTTACATGAAACAAATTACCGCCTTTATCCACCACGTTCGATCCGCCGATGTCATCGATGCATTGCGTGACGCAGGCTACAAAAACCTATCAATACTCGATATCAAAGGGTCCTTGAAGCCTTTAGGGGAACGGGAACTGGCGTATTCAGCCGAAGCTGGCGTGGTTATCTCAGAAGTCCAATTGTCTCTGGTATGTGAAGACAATCAGGTGGATGAGGTGACCTCGATCATTCGAAAAACCGGGAAAATCGGACCTGACATATCCGGCTGGGTCTATGTCAGCCCAATCGAACAAGCCCTGCCCATCGGCGGCACCGAGGATCATTAATCGTTTAGCTACCCAACGCCAAGCCAATCATCGACTGGAGAAATAACGTATGCATCAACATTCGCACGATGATAGCTCCAAGCGAATGGGCTTGGCTTTTTGGTTAAACCTGATTTTTACCGTTATCGAATTCGTTGGTGGCTGGTTGACCAATAGCACCGCCATCATGGCCGATGCGGTCCATGACCTGGGCGACAGCCTCTCCATTGGCAGCGCCTGGCTGCTGAACCGCCTGGGCAGGAAATCCGCCAATCCTGAATACACCTACGGCTATCGGCGGTTGTCGCTGTTCGGTGCCCTGATTAATGGTCTAGTGTTAATCGCGGGATCGGTCTGGGTACTGGTCACGGCCATTCCCCGCTTGGCAGACCCCGTCATGCCACATACCGAAGGCATGTTGGCCCTTGCCGTGCTGGGCGTGGCGGTAAATGGCTACGCCGCCTATCGCCTTAGTCAGGGAAAAACCTTGAACGAAAAAGTACTCAACTGGCATTTGCTGGAAGACGTGCTGGGTTGGGTGGCTGTGCTGATTGTGGCGACGGTCATGCAATTTGTGGACTGGCCCATTCTCGACCCACTGCTGTCGATCGGCTTCACCTTGTTTATTCTGATCAACGTACTGCGTAATCTCTGGGCAACAGGGCGGTTGTTTTTTCAGGCCGTGCCGGAGCCAGATTTGCTGGAGAGCGTTCGTGCGTCCCTGATGTCACTCAAGGAAATCGACGACGTACACCATTTGCACCTCTGGTCCCTCGATGGAGAGCACCACGTACTGACAGCTCATGTCAAAGCCGTGCAGACGCAAGATCTGGCGAGATACGCACAGCTCAAGGCCACCATCCAGTCAGCCCTGGAAACCTACGATCTGGCTCACACCACCATTGAGATCGAGCTGGCCGAAGAAGCTTGCCGGGATCAGCCCGTGTCCAGCCAAATGGACCCGCATTAACAAGAAAACTTCGTATGTCCATCCTCTACACGCTCGGTTTGTTCATCATCACCGCTATAGCGGAAATAGTCGGCTGTTATCTTCCATACCTCTGGCTGAAGAAATCGGCATCCGCATGGGTTCTGCTGCCGTCAGCGTTCAGCTTGGCGCTGTTTGCCTGGTTGCTGTCTCTTCATCCGATCGCCGCAGGTCGGGTTTATGCGGCCTATGGCGGCGTTTATGTTTCGGTGGCCATATTGTGGTTGTGGAGTGTGGATGGGATTCGCCCGCATCTGTGGGATTTTGTTGGCGTGACCGTCACCCTGGTAGGGATGGGCATTATAATGTTTGCACCAAAATGATGTCGATCCTGCGGATTTACTTTCCCTTTTTTAGGGATTCAGCGTTCAGCAGCAAACTCATTTTTTCCATCAGAATGATTGCTAGCTCTGTCACTTAAAAGGCTGAAGCAATTGACCCATATAATGCGTTGGGTAATCGGGCTCCGAGGAAATACCAAGATCTTTTATGGCAATTTTTCGGGAAGAGTCAAAATAAGCCGTCCCCAGAATCCTGTCCGTCAAAGTGGTAAACAGCCCAAAGTTCACATCGCCTTCCTTGGCAGTGTTCAGATGATGAAATCGGTGCACGCTGTTGATCGCCAGAATATGCTTTAGCGGCCCTGAAAAATACGCCACGTTGGAGTGTTGCAAAAGTAGCTGGAGCACTACCGCCACAACCAGTAACAGCATGATGTTGTGCGGTACACCCATCAAAAGCAGCGGCATGGTTCCCGCTACGGTTTCGATTAACTGGTGCAGTGGATGCTTCATCAGACCATTAAAACCATACAAGCGCTTTGCGCTGTGATGGACGGCATGCAGTTTCCACAAGCTATGGAAGCGGTGGCTGGCGAAATGGGCCAGGGTAATACCCATATCGGCAATCAAGATCGCCACGACCAGTTGTAACGGTAGTGGCAGGCTGGATGGCCAAAGATCTATCAGCGAAAACGCCTGACCAACCAGTGGAAGCATCAAAAGCCCAAGTATATTGAGTGATTCGTTGACGATGGCATGAATAAAGTCTGTGCCTTGATCCTGTTGGGATAGATTGAACGTGGGGTCATAGGGAACAACCTTTTCGCAAATGAACGACAGACCCACAAATCCGGATAGTAATAAAGCCAACCAGGCATCAGCGTATCCTGACCCTACAAGATAAATAGCAATACCATTGCCGGCCAATAGAAAAACCGGCAGATAAAATAGCTTGATCAACCATCGAATTGCACTCATTCCGGAAACCTCTCAAACATCATAGAGCGCTCATTTTGCACTGAATAAGCAATGCACAATTGAACGAAAGAGCTATTTTTCCGAAAGCAGCTGTTTAATTGTTGCAGGGTTGACGCCAAACGCTTCCATCGCGGCACGGCAAAAGTGGGCTTGATCGGCAAAACCGGCCGTCATTGCGGCATCCGTGAGCGACCTGCTTTGGGTGAGTTCGAATGCCAGCAGTAGCTTCAGCCACTTCTTGTAGCTCCTGAACGGCAAGCCGGCTTGCTCGCTGAACCAGTGAGAGAATCGGCTCGATGAGAGGTGGGCAAGTTCAGCCAAGTCGGTACGGGAAGGTTCCCGTCCAAGCATTAACTCGGATCGCAACGCTTCCACCACCTGTTGGAACCGATTATCCAGGCCAGATACGTCGCCACAGGTGCAGGCTTTCCGAAAATCCTCAAGCGCAGCTTGCAGATCGTCTGCGCTGCTTAACTGGATGAGTTGCCGCGTGCCGTCAATCTCAATAATGGAAATGTTTTGTGCCATCGTCTGGGGGAGCAGGGTTTTACAGGCATTGTGGGTCGGATCGGCATAGAGGCACAACACCCTGGCAGTTTGTAATTGATGGATTGTACCGGCGGGGATCAACAGACTCGTCCCGGCATAATACGCATGGCCAACGCGCACCTCAACCGGGTTGCCCAGACCCACAACAATCTGATGCGCCCAATGTTTGTGGGGCTTGTTATCGCCAGCTTCACCCCGAAAGGCGATGAGCCCCGGCACCATGGCTACCTCACCTCGCCACGATTGGGCCTGGCGTGTTTTGCTGGACACGCTCATGCTCAGGCGCTTCGCTCATCGGTGACAGGCAGAAACAGGGTGAAGGTGGTGGCGTTCGGGTCGGAGCTTGCCTCGACACGACCACCATGGGTCTCAACAATGGAGTGAACAATGGCCAATCCGAGACCGGCACCCTCGCTTTGGCGTGTTCTGGACGGATCGGCGCGGTAAAAGCGATCAAACAGGTTTGGTAGGTGCTGTGCAGGAATTTCGGAGTCCGGGTTGATCACACTCAGCGATACTGAGTCATTCGCCGCTTTAGTCAATCGAACCTTTATCCATTTGCCCGCCGGGGTGTGCCGAATGGCGTTCGACAGCAGGTTGGAGATGGCCCTGCGTAGCATGGCGCGATCACCCATTACCCCCGGTGCCTGACCCTCTAAAGACAGGGTGATATGTTTTTCCTCCGCCAGCGCCCCGAAGAAGTCGAACAGCTCCCTGACCTCGGTGGCCAGATCCAGCGTTACCTGCACCGGTTTGAGCAGGCCGTGGTCGCTCTTGGCCAGCCAGAGCATGTCGTTAACCATCTTGGCCAGGCGTTCTTGCTCTTCCAGATTGGAGTACAGGAGCTCACGATATTCGTCCAGTGTTCTGGCCCTGCCCAACGCCACTTGAGTCTGGGTGATGAGATTGGTCAGCGGGGTTCGTAGTTCGTGGGCGATATCCGCCGAGAAATGCGACAGCCGCGTGAAGCTGTCTTCCAGTCGCTCAATCATCTGATTAAAGGCGGAGGCCAGATCCCGTAGTTCCAGGGGCATGCTGCGAAAATCAAGTCGCATATGCAATCGGTCGGCCTGAATACTGCGCATCTCGTCCGAGAGACCGCGTAAAGGCGCGTGTCCCTGGTGTACCCCAAACCACGCCGCTAGCAAAGTCACACCGCCAGTAAGCAACATGATAATCCAGAGACTGCGGCGAAACCCTTGCAGAAAATGCAGGTGGAAGTCCATGCCGATCGCCGTGGCAATGCGATATTCCTGGCTGTCGCTGACAAACCGTGTGACGACACCCCGATAGGCATTTCCGTCAATGTGCCAAGTAGCCAGGTTATCGGCATGGATCCGCTTAACGGGGGAAAAAGCTACTATAGCCTGCGCGAAGTCAGCCCCCGGTGTAGCGAACACCAGCTGGCCACGGCCATTCCACACCTGAAAATAAACACCGTGGTGTCCCGACACCGCCTGCGACAACGCCACCGGTAACCGGAGCGGATCATCCACCCTTTGCAGGGTCTGCGTTACCGCCTGGTTGATCACGACCAACTCGTCCGCGTCCTGCTCGGCGAAATGCCTCTCGACGGCACCGAGCACCAGATTGCCGATCAATACCAGGCTGATGCCGATGGCCAACGCGACAAAGACCATGACCCTGGCGGTTAGCGAAAGCGGACGCCGCTCAGTCGCCATCATCTTCTGCTTCCACATCAAGCTTGTAACCCATGCCACGCACCGTGTGGATCAGCCTGGGCTCGAAGTCGTCGTCGATTTTTGCGCGCAATCGACGGATGGCCACATCGATCACGTTGGTGTCGGAATCAAAATTCATGTCCCAGACCTGCGAGGCGATCAGCGAACGCGGCAACACCTCACCCTGACGGCGCACCAGCAGTTCCAGCAGGCAGAATTCCTTGTGGCTGAGATTGATTTTTCGGCCGGCGCGCGTGACCCGGTGCCTAGGCAGATCCAGCACGAGATCGGCCACTTTGAGCTGATCCGACAGGGGTGGTGCCGAACCCCTGCGCAACAAGGTGCGCACCCGTGCCAGCAACTCGGCAAAGGCGAAGGGTTTTACCAAGTAGTCATCGGCGCCCAGCTCCAGCCCCTTGACCCGGTCATCCACGCGGTCGCGCGCGGTAAGGAACAGCACCGGTGTCTGGCGACCCGCCTCACGCAGCGACTGCACGATGCGCCAGCCATCCACGTCGGGCAGCATGACATCCAGCACAATCAGGTCGAAAGACTCGGTCATCGCCAGATGGTGGCCATCGAGACCGTTGCGAGCCAGGGACACTTGAAAACCGGCTTCGCTCAACCCCTGCCGCAAATAGTCGCCAGTCTTGATTTCATCCTCGACCAACAGTAGTCGCATAAATACCTCGCTTATCACGTTTTATATCAGTCTAGCGGGTCATTCCCCACAGTAAGATCATACCAAGGTGACATTTTTGTAATCTACGGGTCATCTGGCTGACAGGGGAGATTAGTTAATATAGGATTTATCTGTGCTGATGCGGGTTGGTATCGGTCACCGTCACTGGCTCGCCCGTTCAGCTGTTTCGAGAAAGGCCGCGCTATACGATTCATGACAATGACTCTTGGAGGTGTGTAATGCATATTCAATTTCTGCGAAACGCGGCGCTCGTTTTGGCCGTGCTGCTGGTGGCCGGATGTGCCAATAGTCCGTTTTACCATCGGTACGTCATGGTGGGTCAGGTGGTGCAGGCCTCCGACGGGCGCACTGTCATCTGCATCAGCGAACCCAAGGGCGCTGAAGTGGGGCAAGTGCTGGACGCCTACCGCGTCGTGTTTAGAACGGATGTCGTTGAGGAAGGTGAATCTGACTGGGCTCGCGAGTGGGTCGGTAAGGTCAGCGTCGACGGGATCATCGACGAGCATTTCGCCACGGTTGATGTGATCGAAGGCAAGGTTATGAAAAACGATATCGTTGAATTGGAGTATTTATGAAAACGTATAGTGCGACACGCCGTCGCTTCGTACAGGGCCTTGCAGCCGGTGGCGTGCTGGCCGCCACACCGGCCTGGTTGCAGGCGGCTGTAAAAGGTGCGACCGCGCTGGGCTCAGCACCAGTACTCAGCGGCCGAGAAATCGATCTAGTGATCGCCGAAACTCCCGTCAATTTCACTGGCGTCACGCGCATGGCCACCACCATCAACGGTTCCATCCCGGCACCAACGCTACGATTGCGTGAAGGCGATGACGTCACCATTCGCGTCACTAATCGTTTACCTGTCGACACTTCTATTCATTGGCACGGAATACTGCTGCCCTATCAAATGGATGGTGTACCGGGCATCAGTTTCAAAGGCATCGCGCCGGGAGAAACCTTTGTTTACCGTTTCAAGTTACAACAGAGCGGCACCTATTGGTACCATAGCCACTCTGCCTTTCAGGAAATGACGGGGATGTACGGCGCCTTGATCATTGAACCACGTGAAGAAAAACATCGTGCTGACCAGGATTATGTGGTGGAGCTTTCTGACTGGACCGATGAAGACCCGATGCGCGCCCTCAGCAAACTGAAAGTTCAAAGCGATGTCTATAACTTCAATCAGTCCACCTTTTTCGATTTCACTGACGATGTCTCAAAGATGGGATTACAGGCGGCGCTGGAAAAACGCCAGATGTGGAATCAGATGCGGATGAGTCCGACCGATTTAGCCGATTTATCGGCAGCCACCTTTACCTTCCTGATGAACGGTACCACCCCGGCAGGCAACTGGAACGGCTTGTTCCAGCGCGGTGATCGCGTACGGCTGCGGTTTATCAATGCCGCCAGCAACAGCTTTTATGATGTTCGCATTCCTGGTTTGAAGTTAACGGTAATCCAAGCAGATGGCCAGGATGTCGAGCCGGTCACTGTGGATGAATTCCGATTTGGCCCCGGCGAAACCTACGATATCATGGTCGAGCCTCAGGACGACGCTTATACGATCTTCGCCCAGAGCATGGAACGCAGCGGTTACGCTCGCGGCACCCTGAGTGTGCGGCAAGGTTTAACAGCGCCTGTGCCAGAACCCGATTCGCCCGAGTGGTTAACCATGAAGGATATGATGGGAGCAATGGGTGGTGGCGCCATGGGCCACGACATGATGAAAATGGACTCCATGGGCCAAACCAAGATGGATCATTCCCAAATGTCCGGCGGTATGGCCATGGACCACAGTATGCACGGCATGCAGCAGGGTTCTGACAACCCGCTTGCCAAACCTTCATCTACCATACGCCACGCCCGAACCGAATACGGGGCTTCGGTTGACCAACGGGTGGATACGCCAAGTACCAATCTCGACGACCCCGGTATTGGCCTGCGAAACTTAAGCCAGCGTGGACTGCGCCCACAGGGACACCGCGTGCTGACGCTGGCCGACCTGAAATCCATCGATGGTGTACTGGATGACCGCCGCCCGCCAGCGAGAGAGCTGGAACTACACCTCACCGGCAATATGGAACGCTATAGCTGGTCTTTCGACGGGCTTGAATTCGGCAAAAGCACTCCAGTCTCCTTACGTCATAACGAACGCGTGAGAATCATTTTACAAAACGACACCATGATGACGCACCCCATGCACTTGCACGGCATGTGGAGCGAACTGGAAACAGATCAGGGCGAATTGCGGGTTCGGCGCCATACAATTCCCGTGCAGCCTGCACAACGCATCAGTTTTCTGACAACACCCCATGATCTTGGGCGCTGGGCCTGGCATTGCCATTTGCTGTTTCATATGGACGCGGGCATGTTCCGCGAGGTGGTGGTGTCATGAAACGGATTTTGACGAAACCCTTAACCAACCTGATTTTAGCTGTCAGCGCATTTCAAGCGTCTACAGCCTTGGCGCAGATGGATCATAGCGCTATGCAAATGGAGGCAAGTGCCACAACGGTAGATGGCCGCGATCCTCACGCCTATTCAGACGGTTACACGCTAACCGAGGGGCCTTATGCACAGCCAGGTCCAAGACAATTAAAACTAGCGGATGAGCACGCTTTCTGGTCCGTTCTGGCGGATCGCCTAGAATATCAGAAAGACAACGACAGCACGGTTTACGATGCACAGGCTTGGTATGGCACCACCTTCAACCGCTTTGTCATTAAAGCCGAAGGCGATATTAGCAACGGCACACTTGAGGAAAGTTCCACCGATCTGTTGTGGGGCCATGCGCTCAACGCGTATTTCGACACCCAACTTGGCATTCGACTCGACAATTATAGAGATGGTAAAGATCGCCGATGGCTGGCAATGGGTGTGCAAGGTCTAGCGCCCTACTGGTTCGAGCTCGATGTTGCTGCCTATGTTGGCGAGGATGGACGAACCGCGTTCACCGCTCAAGCGGAGTATGAGTTGCTGCTGACACAAAAACTTATTCTGCAGCCCCGTGCAGAACTCAACCTATACGGCAAGGATGACCTCGATAACGGGCTGGGCTCGGGGCTCTCTGATTTAGCACTTGGCTTGCGCCTGCGTTATGAATTCAATCGGCAATTTGCGCCGTACATCGGTGTCGAGTGGACCGACACCTATGGCGACACAGCCGATTACCGACGTTCGGCTGGTCGTGATACCTCAGACACCCAATTCGTAGCTGGATTGCGGTTCTGGTTTTAACCAACGATACCTCGGTATCACCATTTATTGAAAGTAACAGGTACATTTCTATGAAAGGCAAACACTTCTCTTCGCTTATTGCGCTTACGACTCTGGCCATCGCTTTTTCTGTACAGGCCCATGACCCCAAAGAGCATATGAAAGATGCTGAAAAACCGGATTGCGCAGCCATGAAAAATATGGACCACAGCAAGATGGATATGAGTGACCCAATGATGCAGGCGATGATGAAGCAATGCATGAGTGAGATGAATCACGACATGTCTACTAGTAACGTTGCACCAGATGAGACTCAAAGCGAACAACAAAAATCTGAACACCAACACTAATCAATACAAGGAATTTTCATGCCGACGCTCACTACCTACATTAAGTGCCTTGTCGTTACCGCTGTTATTGCGCTTGCGGGTGGTGGGCTTTTTCTCTATTCGGGCTTCTATCCAATGGGTGCCGATGTTCCCCACAATCAGCTGACCTATTGGTTACTCGAAACCTTACGTGAGCGATCCGTAGCTAGGGCCGCCAGTGATATTGTAATTCCTCAAGACCTAAACACTTCCGAACGGTTGCTGGCCGGTGGCGCCGATTATAATGACATGTGTTCAGGTTGTCATTTGAAGCCTGGCAAAACAGATAGTGATTTCACTCTGGGACTGTATCCTGCGCCACCTAATCTAACCATGAGCAGTGATGAACATGGACACGAGCATGGCGTTGAAACCGATAATAACGACGCAGCCATTCAGCGACAATTCTGGATTATTAAACATGGCATTAAAGCCTCGGGCATGCCGGCTTGGGCACCGGGACATGACGATGAACGTATCTGGAACATGGTGGCGTTTCTGCAACGCCTGCCCGAGCTGTCGCCTCAGCAATACCAGGTCCTGACCGCACGCGGTGCGGATGACGCAGAACACCATTAAGGTTGGTGTCACTATGTCACATGCCCATCACAGCCACCCAGTCCGTCTGAGCGCCGAGCCCCACAGCACATAATTGACCGACCCAGTGTGCGGCATGTCGGTCAAGAAGACCTCCTTCCACAAGGCCGAGTTTCAAGGCAGGCTGTACTCTTTTTGCAGCGCGCCTTGCCGCAGCAAATTCATGAATAACCCACAACGCTATCTGACAAGCTCCGAACCCCTACCCCTAGAGGGTGACACCAACACCGAATACAGTTGCCCTATGCACTCGGAAGTAAGGCAACTCAGCCCGGGCACCTGTCCGAAATGTGGCATGGCTCTGGAACCAGTGATGCCCAGTGCTGATACAGGGGAAAATCCGGAACTCGCAGATTTCAGACGTCGTTTCTGGCACACCTTACCCCTGACCCTCGTGGTGACAATGATTGCCATGTCAGGTGGGACGTTTGACCATTTTCTGGGAACGGCGCGCCCCTGGGTGGAGCTGGCGCTGGCTACCCCGGTGGTGATCTGGTCTGGCCGGCCCTTCTTCAAACGCTGGTTTCAGTCCCTGAAGCAGCTCTCCCCCAATATGTGGACTTTGATCGGTACCGGTACCGGTGCCGCTTATCTTTACAGCGTCATCGCGACACTTGCTCCCGGCATTTTCCCAGCATCGTTCCGTCTCGATGGCCAAGTGGCGGTGTATTTCGAGGCGGCGGCTGTGATCATCTCACTGACCTTGCTCGGTCAGGTGCTAGAACTGAAAGCACGCTCGGAGACCGGTGCCGCCATTCGCGCGCTGCTGGGTCTGGCGCCGAAGACTGCACGGCGCTTCCGCGACGATGGCACTGAGGAAGATATTCCTCTGACACATGTGCATCCCGGTGATCGCTTGCGCGTTCGGCCCGGCGAGAAGGTACCGGTGGACGGTCAGGTGCTGGAAGGTGAAAGTGCCATCGATGAATCCATGCTCACCGGCGAACCCATGCCGGTGAGCAAGCGACCCGGTGATGTGCTAATCGGCGCCTCACTCAATACGAGCGGCGCACTGATCATGCGGGCCGAAAAGGTTGGCTCGGCCACCGTGCTCGCCCAGATCGTGCAACTAGTCGCCAATGCGCAGCGTTCCCGCGCCCCCATGCAACGCATGGCTGACGTGGTCGCGGGGTATTTCGTGCTGGTGGTGATGGGTATTGCGCTCGCCACCTTCATGCTTTGGGGCCTGTTTGGACCCGAACCGAGCTGGGCATTCGGGTTGATTAACGCGGTGGCGGTGCTGATCATCGCCTGTCCTTGCGCGCTGGGTCTGGCGACGCCCATGTCGGTCATGGTGGCCACTGGCAATGCCGCGACCCGAGGCGTACTGTTCAGGGATGCGGCCGCCATCGAACACTTGCGCCAGGTGGATACCCTGATCGTCGACAAGACCGGAACTCTGACCGAGGGGCGTCCCGCTTTCCATGCTGTGATCTCGGCGGGCAGCCTCGCGCCTAATGAGGTTTTACGACTGGCAGCCAGCGTGGACCAAGGCAGTGAGCACCCATTGGCGCAGGCGATTGTAGCCGAAGCACGCAAGCGGGAACTGAAGTTGAGCCCTGCGATTGATTTTGAGTCAGCTTCCGGGATCGGCGTGCGTGGCAAGGTGGATAACCATTTTGTCGCTCTGGGCAATACCGCCTTAATGGAGGAGCAGAAGGTCGAATGGCGCACCGTCGCCAATGAAGCGGAAACACTGCGCAGCAAAGGCGCCAGCGTGATCTATCTGGCCGTTGACGGCCTGTTGGCTGGCCTGCTCGCGGTTGCCGATCCCGTCAAAACCTCCACGCCACAAGCCATCAGCGAGCTCAGCACCAGCGGATTGCGTCTGGTGATGGCCACGGGCGATGGCTTGACCACGGCGAGAGCCGTCGGCCGTGAACTGGGCATCGACGAGGTTTACGGTGAGGTACGCCCCAAGGATAAGGATGAACTGGTAGCTCGTCTGCAAGCTGAGGGTCACAATGTAGCGATGGCCGGCGATGGCATCAATGACGCGCCTGCTCTGGCCCGTGCCGATGTGGGTATCGCCATGGGTACGGGCACCGATGTCGCCATGAGTACGGCGCAGTTGACCCTGGTGAAAGGTGACCTGCGCGGCATCGCCATTGCCAGGCAAATATCGGTCGATACGGTAGCCAACATGCGCCAGAACCTGATGTTCGCTTTTCTTTATAACGCCATGGGCGTGCCCATCGCCGCCGGCGTTTTGTATCCACTGACCGGTTGGCTGCTGTCGCCGCTGATCGCCGCGCTGGCCATGAGTCTGAGCTCGGTATCGGTGGTCGGTAACGCGCTGCGGCTGCGTCGCAACAGGACAACGGGAGGTGACGCATGAACAAACCCAGCAGAAGCTTCTGGCTAAGCGCCAGAGGCATGGCGGCACTTGGATTGATTGTGGCGGCGAGCTATTTTCTGCTGGTCGAACATCGCGACCACCTGCTAGCGTTTTTGCCCTATGTGATCCTGCTCGCCTGTCCTTTCATGCACCTGTTCATGCATCACGGCCATGGTGATCACGGCACGGCATCAAAAGAAAAGGACAAGCATGGATCGGGAGGCCCTCATGCACACTGAATCAGCCTATGGATTATGGTCGCTGGTAATTATCAACTCGGCCATTTTCATATTCTTTGCCTTCAGTTTTGTCAAGCCGAAGACAACCACCGACTGGCGTAGCCTGGGCGCTTTTTCCGCTTTCGTGTTGGCTCTGTTTACCGAGATGTATGGCTTTCCGCTGAGCATTTACTTTCTTTCCGGTTGGCTGGCCGAGCGCTACCCAGACATCGACTTTCTCAGCCACGACAATGGCCATCTGTTACACACCTTGTTGGGGCTTGAAGGCAATCCACACTTCGATCCGCTGCATATTGCCAGCAATGTGCTCATTATTCTCGGCTTCTTCCTGCTGGCCTCGGCATGGAACGTGTTGCACCAGGCGCAGCAAGCAGGAACCCTGGCCAGCTCGGGCTGGTACGCGCGTTGTCGTCATCCCCAGTATCTGGCGTTTATCATCATCATGTTCGGATTCCTGTTGCAGTGGCCGACCCTGCCCACCCTGATCATGTTTCCGATCCTGGTGGTGGTTTATGTGCGCCTCGCCCGGCGGGAAGAGCAACAGGCATTGGCCGAATTTGGTGACGCGTACCGGCACTATCAGCGTGAGGTGCCAGCCTGGTTACCCAGATCCCATTCAAAACAAAACTAAGGAGAAATTTTTATCATGCTTTCCACTTTAACTCATTTTCACGGGGCCATAGGCTGGAAAAGACGTCTGCTGGTGTTGCTGGCGGTTGTGATGGCCGCGTCGTCGCCCCTGCAGGCGGATCCGGCCGGCAACCAGGCGATGGCGATCCAGTCGGGGCTTGACGGCGAGGCCGCACGCACGGCCATCGCCTTTCAACAAGCCTTGCGTGATGGCAATGCCGAGACGGCGCGCCGCCTGCTGGCCGACGATGTCTATATCTACGAGGGCAAGGGCGTCGAACGGTCGGCCGATGAATACGCGCATCACCACATGCCCGGCGACATGGCGTTTTTGAAGTCCCTGTCGTTCACCCCGCTGGAGCATAGGGTCAGGGAGGCCGGTGATATGGCCTATTCGGTGGCCAAGACCCGTCTTCAGGGCCAATACAAGGGTAAGGACATTGACCTAATCAGCGTGGAGACCTTGGTGCTGGCGCGCACAGGCAATGGCTGGAAAATAGTTCACATCCACTGGTCGCATGGCTGATGGCTTGTAGGCCAACTGGAAGTCGAAGTCGGGACCAGTGAATTAAGTAAGAGGTAACCTGATGACAAACACCGTGAAAATCGTGGCCATTTTCCCCGAACTCCTGTGGCCAGAGATGGAGGAACTGTTACTGAGGCTCTCTGTCAGGGGACTCAGCCTGATGCCTGTTAGGGGGTTTGGCAGCTACCGCAATTATTTTCGCAAAGATCTGCTCTCCACAGGCCTGAAGCTGGAGATCTACATGACATCGAAAGCTTCCAAGCCCCAGACCAAAGCCATCGAGTCTTTTATCAACACGCACGCGGCCGATAGCGGCTTGGTGGCTGTAGAGCCGGTCAGCCGAACGAACCTGGATTTGAATTCAGATCCAGTCGACAACTCATAATAAAGGAAACATGGATAATGAAAAGATTGATAATCGCGCCCTTGCTGCTGGGGGCGCTGCTGTTTCAGGCGCAGGTAATGGCGCATGGCGGGGAAGACCCCGTCGAGGAGTTGAAAAAGCGCGACCGTGCCATCACGCACGCACAGTCGGAATTTGCCATCTCACAAAGTAACACGGAAAAGCTGAAATTGCTCGATACACAGATCAACGCCCTGAACCACAAAATTCTGGTATTGCGCAATCTGATGGCCAAGGATTATCCGCACGTGAAAGAAGGCATGAGTAAATACAAGCTGGATTATATGGAAAGTATGGACGAAAGCCTGATACAGACGCGAGTTCTGCTGCGTCAACTAGAGCAAGTGATCGAACGATGACAGGGATCAATACAGTCGCGACAAACAGGCAATATTCTGTAAACGTTGATGTAATAACTTGGCGAGAGGTTTCTTAGTGCGACCTGGTGCATGGGTAATATGGCTGCTGCTGGTGACGCTCCTTGCGAGGAGCGCATTCGCGGCTTCGCCCAACGTTTGCACCATGTCCTCCAGTCAACCGGCACCGCCCAGCCTATCCCAAGGTGAGCACGTGCATCCGGGCCACGCCCAACTAGACCACGCCGCCATGCAGCATGACGCCGGTGAAGTCCAGGATCGACACGGCTGCTGTGCCGGTGATAAGGGCGACGCCGACTGTATGATGAGCGGTTGTTTGTCAATGATGCCGCCTGTTGCTCATGTCTCTTCCCACATCCATGCTGGCTCCAGCTCAATCTTATTTCATGCGCCAGCCATCCCGCGACCGCCCTATTTTCCTTTGCTTAGACCTCCGATTGCCTGATTGACAGGCAAAAACCGATTTCACGAACTGTGTGATACAAGGCGAACCACCCGCACGACTGGCAACTGCTTGTAGCTAATGCCTGTCTGCAGCCCTGCTATCCAGTTCTCAACCCTCTATTCGATTACCTTCGGAGGTAACTCATGTTTCGATTTAAATTAATCAGCTCGCTGTTGGGACTGCTGATGCTGCCCTTACTCGTAGCCTGTAATGATGGGTCTAAAAACCCCAAAATATCTGATCCATCCGCCGCTGATGCCGAAATGCTCACCGTCTACAAAAGCCCGACCTGTGGCTGCTGTAAAAAATGGATAGGTCACCTTGAGGCCGAGGGCTTTGCGGCCAGTGTCGAACACCCGGCTAATCTGGACGCCATCAAGGATCGCTATCGAATCGCGAACAACCTGCGCTCCTGCCACACCGCTGTGTCGACCCAGGGCTATGTCTTTGAGGGGCATATCCCAGCTCGCTACATTCATCAGTTCCTGGCCAATCCACCCGCCGACGCGATGGGGTTGACAGTGCCTGCCATGCCCGTTGGCAGCCCCGGAATGGAGGTGGGTGACAAGTTTATGCCTTACCAGATATTGCTGATGAAAAAGGACGGCAGCACTGAAGTGTTTGCCAGTGTCGGGAGCATGGCTCAGCAGTATCAGCCACTCCAACAACCGGAAGCGCAGCCATGAGAATCTTCGTCACGATACTTTTTATTATCCTGCCGCTCGGTCTGGGCAGTGTCATAGCCTTTGCGCAACCCCTTCCCGATACCCTGACGCAGGAAGAGGCCGTAGCCCTCGCTATCGATGCCGATCCCTGGCTCACTGGCAGCCAGTACACCCAGCAGGCCCTCAATGACGAAGCGACCGCCGCTGCGACCTTGCCAGACCCCCGAATGAGCCTGATGGCGGGCAATTTCCCCGTGGACACTTTCGATTTGAACCAGGAAGGCATGACTCAGTTGTCGGTGGGGATCAGCCAAATGTTTCCCCGGGGTGACAGTCTGTCGCTCACCCGCCGACAAAAGCAGCAGCTAGCCGAGCAGCATCCCTTACTAAGGCTGGATCGTCGGGCCAAGGTAGGCGCTACGGTCAGCCAGTTGTGGCTGGAGGCCTTCAAAGCTCAGGAGAGTATCCGGCTGATCGAACAGGATCGCGCACTGTTTGAGCAGTTGGTGGATGCCGCCAAAGCGGGTTACTCCTCGGCGCTGGGCAGGGCACGTCAGCAGGACGTGATCCGTGCGCAGTTGGAGCTGACTCGTCTCGAAGACAGACTGACGATGCTCAGGCAGCAACAGCAAGCCGCACAAAAGCGTCTGACCGAATGGATCGGTGCGCCTGCCACTGTCCCTCTGGCTCCGGTACTACCGACACAGTCTCTTTCCAGGCCACTGTCGGTACCGACCATTAAGCAGTCCAGCGAGCATACGCGCTACGAATGGATCCGTCATCATCCCGCGTTGCGAGCGCTGGACCAGCGTATCGACGCCACGCAAACCGGTGTGGATCTGGCAAAACAGAAATACAAGCCCGAATGGGGCCTGACCGCCCAATACGGCTATCGCGACAACGACCCCTTGGGGCGCGACCGGGCCGATCTGTTCTCCGTTGGCGTGAACTTCGACCTGCCCATTTTCACCGGTAACCGGCAGGACAAGGAAGTCAGCGCCGCCGTCAATCGAACCGAGGCCATTAAAACCGAAAAGCACTTGCTTGGTCGTCGGCTGATGGCGGAACTGGAAACCGCGAGCGTGCAACTGGCGCGTCTTGATGAACGCCAGGCGTTATACGCCGATCAGCTGCTGCCGCAAATGGCTGAGCAGGCAGAAGCTTCGCTGACCGCCTACAACAACGACGACGGCGACTTCGCCGAAGCCGTGCGTGCTCGCATTGCCGAATTGAATGCCAAGGTCGACGCGCTCGCCATTGCCGTGGATCGGCAGAAGACCATCGCCCAAATCAATTACCTGCTCGCCGAGGCGTCGTTCGACGATGCACGGCCGGCGAAACCGTTTTAAAGGAGTTCAACATGAATACATTCACCAAAACCTTGCTGGGCACGGCCGTCGGCGCGCTGCTCGGCGCATCCGGCGTCTGGCTGCTCGGCAACCCCGATGAGGGGGATATGACAGCAACCGGCGGTGAACGCAAGCCACTTTACTGGGTGGCGCCCATGGATCCCAACTACAAGCGCGACAAGCCTGGCAAATCGCCCATGGGCATGGATCTGATCCCTGTGTACGAGAAATCCGCCGGAGAGGATGAAGCCGGCACCGTCAAGATATCGCCCGAGGTCGTCAACAATCTCGGCGTGCGCACCGCCACGGTTGAGGTAGGGTCTCTGGATCTGGATGTCAAAACCGTCGGTTACGTGCAATACGATGAGAACCGGCTGGTGCATATCAGCCCGCGCGTGGAAGGCTGGATCGAGAAGCTCCATGTCAAGGCCGCCGGGGATCCGGTCAGACAGGGCGACCCCCTGTACACCCTCTATTCACCCACCCTGGTCAACGCCCAGGAGGAATTGTTGTTGGCGTTGAAACGCGACAATCCGGTGTTGATCGGCGCTGCCGTGGAACGGTTATTGGCATTGCAAGTACCTCAGGCAGATATCGACCGGCTGCGTAAAACCCGCAAGGTCAGCCAGACCATCACCGTTGCCGCGCCGCAGTCCGGGGTACTGGACAATCTCGCGGTGCGTGAGGGCATGTTCGTCAAGCCTGGCTTGAGTCTGATGAGCATCGGCCAGCTAGAACATATCTGGGTGATCGGTGAGGTGTTCGAACGACAGGCAAGCCTGGTCAAGACCGACGACCAGGTGCGGATGCGGCTCGATTACCTGCCCGGTCGGGATTGGTTGGGCCAGGTGGACTATGTCTATCCGTCTTTGAATGCCAAGACACGTACCGCGCAAATCCGGGTGCATTTCGACAACCCGGACGACTTCCTCAAGCCGGGCATGTTCGCGCAGATGGTCATTGAGACCCAGGCGGGGGCTGAAGCACTGTTAATCCCGCGGGAAGCGCTGATCCGTACCGGCAGCCAGGCGCGCGTGGTGTTGGCGCTGGGTGATGGCAAATTCAAATCGGTGGCCGTTGAGGTCGGCCGCGTGGGCGAGCGGCAGGTGGAAATTCAGTCGGGACTCAAAGAAGGGGAACGCATTGTGACCTCTGCTCAGTTCCTGATCGACTCGGAATCCAGCAAGACGTCGGACTTCAAGCGCATGGCCAAGCGCGATCAGCAAGGCGAATCAATGGATGTAAAGGCAGACGCTGATTCCCGCTCAGTCTGGGTGGCCGCACGTATCGACAGCCTGATGCCGGATCACCGCATGGTGACCCTGGAGCACGAGGCCATCCCGGACTGGCAATGGCCCACCATGACCATGGATTTCACCGTCGCTGAGGCTGTGGACATGGATGCGCTCAAACAGGGAATGCGCCTGCATGTGCAGATCACCAATAACAACAGTGGTGGATACCAGATTACCCAAGTGCATATTCCCAATGAGCAAGGCAATGATGCCATGCCTGCAGGAATGGATCACGGTCAGCACGAGGGTATGGATCACGGTGATATGTCGATGCCGGAGCACAGCGAACACCAGGGCATGAACCACGGCGGTCACGATCAAAAGGAGCACAATCATGATTGAATCGATAATCCGTTGGTCCGTCGGTAACCGTTTCTTCGTGCTGCTGGCTACTTTGATGCTGGTGGGGATAGGTCTCTATTCGCTGAAAAACACCCCGGTGGACGCCATTCCCGATCTGTCCGATGTACAGGTCATTATTAAGACCAGTTTTCCTGGGCAGGCGCCGCAGGTGGTGGAGGACCAGGTCACGTATCCACTGACTACTGCCATGTTGTCGGTACCCGGTGCGGTTACCGTGCGCGGTTATTCCTTTTTTGGCGATTCCTTTGTGTATGTCATTTTCGACGAGGATACCGATGCCTACTGGGCACGTTCCCGGGTGCTGGAGTATCTGTCTCAGGTCGCGCCCACATTACCTCCGAGTGCTCGGCCGCAACTGGGGCCGGACGCTACCGGAGTTGGCTGGGTCTATCTCTACGCCCTGGTGGACCGTACCGGCAAGCATGACCTCAGTCAGTTGCGCAGCCTGCAGGACTGGTTCCTGAAATACGAGCTGCAAACCGTGCCGGGTGTTTCCGAAGTCTCGGCGCTCGGCGGCATGGTTAAGCAGTACCAAGTGAAAGTGAACCCGGAAAAACTGCGTGCTTTCAGTATTCCCCTGTCCCATATTCAGATGGCGATCCAGCGCGGTAATCAGGAAGTGGGCGCCTCGGTGGTGGAAATGGCCGAAGCCGAATACATGGTGCGCGCCAGCGGTTACATCCAGGGTATCGATGATCTGGCCAACATTCCGTTAGGGTTGGATGTTAACGGTACGCCGCTGTTGCTCAAGGATGTGGCGGATATCGAGTTGGGGCCGCAAATGCGCCGTGGCATCGCCGAGTTGAACGGCGAAGGTGAAGTGGTGGGCGGTATTGTGGTGATGCGTTTCGGTGAGAACGCCCAGAAAACCATTGATGGGGTCAAGGCCAAGCTGGAAAAACTCAAGGCGGGTTTGCCCGAGGGCGTGGAGATCGTAACCGTTTATGATCGTTCAGGGCTGATATCTCGCGCCATTGACAGTTTGTGGAAAAGTCTGGCCGAAGAACTCGCTATTGTGGCGTTGATCTGTGTCATTTTCCTGTTTCATGTCAGGTCCTCACTGGTGGCGGTCTTCAGTCTGCCGCTAGGTATACTCACGGCTTTTACCGTGATGTATTGGCAAGGTCTCAATGCCAATATCATGTCATTAGGCGGTATAGCGATTGCGATAGGCGCCATGATTGATGGCGCGATTGTCATGATCGAAAACATGCATAAGCATATGGAACGTACGCCCTTGACGCCAGAGAACCGTTGGAAAATCGTGGCGGCGTCAGCCAGTGAAGTCGGTCCGGCGCTGTTTTTCAGTTTGCTTATTATCACTGTGAGCTTTGTACCAGTATTCACCCTGGAAGCCCAGGAGGGCCGGATGTTCAGCCCGTTGGCCTTTACCAAAACCTATGCCATGGCAGCCAGTGCGGCGCTTGCTATCACAGTGGTGCCGGTTTTGATGGGATATTTCATCAGAGGCAAGGTGGTAGCGGAAAACAAGAATCCCGTTAATCGATTACTGATTGCCGGGTACATGCCCCTGCTGAAAACCGTATTGCGTTTTCCGAAAATCACACTTGCCATTGCGGTTGTGATTTTCCTCGTTGGGATCTGGCCGGTTAACAAGATTGGTAGTGAATTCATCCCCGATCTGGATGAAGGTGATCTCATGTACATGCCCACCACTTATCCGGGGCTATCTATTGGTAAGGCCAGGGAATTGCTTCAACAGACCGACAAGCTGATTGCGACTGTCCCCGAGGTGAAGACTGTTTTCGGCAAAATCGGCCGTGCCGAGACAGCCACGGATCCAGCGCCACTAACCATGGTCGAGACCTTTATTCAGCTCAAGCCCAAAGAGGAATGGCGCGAGGGCATGACCACGGAGAAGCTCAAGAAGGAGCTGGATGCGCTAGTGAAATTCCCCGGTCTAACCAACGCTTGGGTGATGCCGATCAAGACTCGCATCGACATGCTGGCCACCGGTATCAAGACGCCGGTAGGCATCAAGGTGGCGGGCGAGGATCTGCGAGAAATTCAGAAGATTGGTCAGCGACTAGAGCAGATCCTCAAGGATGTACCCGGCACAGCCTCGGTGTATTCCGAAAGGGTGGCCGGTGGGCGTTACATCAAGGTGGATATTCAGCGTGCACAGGCGGCGCGCTATGGCCTCAATATTGCTGATGTGCAGCAGGTAATAGCCACGGCCATTGGGGGAATGAATGTGGCGCAGACCATTGAGGGGCTGGAGCGTTATCCGATCAATCTGCGCTACCCGCAGGACTATCGAGACTCGCCAGAACAGTTGGCGCTGCTGCCCATCGTTACGCCCAGCGGCCAACGCATTGCGCTCGCCGATGTGGCCAATGTCTATGTGGAGGACGGCCCGCCAGCGATCAAGAGCGAGAACGCCAGGCTGAATGGCTGGACCTTTGTAGATATCGATGGGGTGGACGTGGGCAGCTATGTACAAGCGGCCATGGCAACGGTCGAGCAGCAGTTGGATTTACCGGCCGGTTACTCGGTGGCCTGGTCCGGTCAGTACGAATACATGCTGCGCGCCAAAGAGAAACTGACCTATGTGGTTCCTTTGACGCTTGCCATCATTATCATTCTGTTATACATGAATTTTCGTAACTTCACTGAAATAGCCATTATTCTGGGAACACTACCACTGGCGGTAATTGGTTCAATCTGGCTGATGTACCTGCTTGGCTATAATTTTTCTGTCGCGGTTGCGGTTGGTTTTATTGCACTGGCGGGGGTTACGGTGGAAATAGGTATCATCATGTTAACTTATCTTAACCAAGCATATCACCAATTGATAGATACCTGTCGTGAGCGTGGAGTGCAACCATTAAAAGAAGATTTGCTCGAAGCCGTGACACAGGGCGCGGGACTTCGTGTAAGACCCGTAATGATGACTACGGTCTCCACTATCGCTGGATTGCTGCCCATTATGTTCAGTTCCGGAACAGGTGCGGAAGTTGTTAGCCGGATTGCGGCGCCTATGGTGGGCGGAATGGTGAGTGCTGTGATTTTAACGTTGTTGGTATTACCCGTCGTGTATTACCTATGGCGCACCCGCTCGCTGAAAGCATAATATTGCCAAACTAAATGGGGCAGACTTGTCTGCCCCTGCCGGAGCTCTGTGGTATAAACCAATAAAGCACCAAATGCACAAATAGGTTAATGCTATTTGGTTGATCTGAATCAATCAAAATTCCCCAGCATTACATGGCTGTCATGTTGGGGTCATCCATCCGTAATCATCACCCCACATAATAGACAATGAAGCTTAATAAAACACACCTTAGGCGACAACTAGCTTGACAGTTACCGGTGTAGAAGTTGGGCAAATCAACGATAAGGGAAAACCATGAACATGAAGAAGTCAAAACTCAAATGCTGCCTTCTGACTTTAAGTGTTACAGCGGCAATAGTTCCTGCCGCTGTTTACGCAGACAATCAGACCGACAATCTCAGGCAGCAAGTCGACGATCTTCAAAATCAAGTTGATCGCTTGGAAAACACGGCAGCGGAACGTAATACAGATTCGTCATTTCATATGGCAGGTTATGGATCGGTCGAGTACGCCGATCCGGATTCAGGCAACGCCGCTTTTAACAAGGTATTGGCCGCCCCCATCATCCACTACAATTACCAAGACTGGCTAATGTTCGAAACAGAATTTGAGCTGTCGAACACAGCCGAAGGGGGCACTGAGCTGGCGTTGGAATATGCCTCTATCAACCTGTTCCTGAATGATTATGTAGCGCTTGGTGCGGGAAAATTTTTAAGTCCCATAGGTCAATTCCGGCAGAATTTGCACCCTAGCTGGATCAATAAGGCTGTCTCGGCACCCGCTGGTTTCGGGCATGGCGGAGCTGCGCCCCTAAGTGAGACCGGCTTGCAATTGCGCGGCGGGTTTCCACTCGGCGAGATGCGCGCCAATTATGCTATTTATGTTGGTAACGGGCCCACCCTGGCCGCCGCAGTAGAGGGACAAGGAGGGGATTACGAATTGGCCATCGAGGAGGTGGAGACCGAAGGCCGTACCAGTGACCCTGACGGGAAGAAGTCATTTGGTGGCCGCCTTGGGCTACTGCCGTTTCCCGGTTTGGAAATAGGGATTTCCGCGATCATTTCGAACATTATCAGCAGCGAACTGCCGAAGACCGCCAGCAGGAGCGCGACCAGTTCCGTATAGTTAACCAGGGGTTGAATGATCAGATTCAGGATCTGCAACACCGGCTCGCCCAGGCTGAGTTGAGAGCGTCCGAGCTATTCGACGTCAACGCGCAGTTACAACGAAATGCCGATAAATTAAAACAAGCCAATGCGGCGCTAAATAGCGATTTGAACGCAAAGATAGAAGATATCCAGAACCTGGAACACGAGTGCGAAGAAGCTGTAACAAAGTTCCGGGAATTCCAGCATAAAAATGAGCAATTGGCGGAAAACATGGCCGCGCTCACCACTCAGAAAGCAGATGTCGATAAGCAAGTGGCCGTGTTATCCCACGCACTGGAGACCACCAAAGCCGAACTGAAAACCGCCCAGGATAAAGTGGCATTTCTGACCGATGAGAATAAGGTGATTCTTCAGGAAAAAGCAGTGATCCAAGGGCAGTTTAAACAGCTTCAAAGTTCGCTATAACGATTTAATGGATGTGTTTTGATCGTCTGGCTGCAAATGCAGAAATCGTTGCCAGCCCCTAAACGAGCAAACTTGGCAAATTTGTCGGTTCTTCCACAAGACCCTGCAGGCCAAGGAGAAGCATCGATTCGACCAACGTCAGGTTGAAAAAGAATATTGATATTCCTACATATTATCAATGTGTTATAGGTTTTGTGGCTAAATTCAACGCTTTTACCGGCCGAATGCAGCCGAACCTCAAATACAGGGATTAACGGCTATCAAACGAAAACCTACGGTTACGAGGGTGCCACAGGATTCAAAACCGTAGGTTTTCGTTCAAATGCCCCCGCTGGTCCATCTTCAGAAAATCGATCAATAGTCTTCCAGCATTTACTTAGGGCGGTACCGCCTTTGAAAGCAACAGCATAGTCACCCAGTAGCTTTTCATCGTAAAGGATTCTGAGTATCTCAGTTACCCACAAGTCCTTTTCTAAAAAGAAATCCGGTAGTCCGTCTGAGTGACTCTGAGACGCCAGAATAAGCAACTGTTTAAGCTCTTCGCGCTTATTCTCGGTGCGGTAGAAATCCAATATGTGCATTAGGCTATTTCCTTTAGCTTTTGTAGGTTGTTCCTCCAGCTACTCAAAATGCTAAGAGCACTGAGTTTCTCTGCAATCTCTTTTGTTTGGGCTGGAGTCAGAGATAGCCGCTGAATTGCTTTCTTCAAACTGGAGGAGTCAACTGCTTCTGGAGGTGTGACCAGCATAGCTCTCAACATAATACCTTCAGGTTTGGCTTTCCATAGTAGTTTTTTATTACTTACATGTCTGACTTCTACAACTTGGTTTCCGATTTTGAAGTTTGTACTGGCACCATTACTCCAGAAGACTTTTTTCATTGGTGTTTGAGTTTGGAAGCCTAAGTGATATGCAGCCTCCTGACCTTGACTAACCAGCTTATAGCCGTATCGCTTTGCCCAGGCCTTGGCCATCTGCTCTGCACTGGCAGTTGTTTTGATCGAAGGCAAGCTTGCTAAGGGTTTGGGGCGTACATAGAACCCCTTTCGCAGCCGTACTACTTTCCCTTCTTGGGTAAGTCTACTGATGGCTTTCTGTACAGATGTGCGAGTTCCCAGAGCATAAAACCCTGTTATTGGGAATGGTTCACCGCGCTTCATACGGTGAAGTCTTGTTAGTACCATCATTGAGACAGACACGACTCCTCCTGCTCGTGTTATACATGTGACATATAGTCTAACCCAGCAATATCAATGCTTATAAGCTATTTTTTGTCAGGATTAATTCACTTTTATACGTGTTTCGGTAGTGGTGGGATCGTTGTGGGTGTGAGGTTCTATACCTAGAGGTTAACAGCGATGGCTGCTCACAGCGTCGGATGTGTTAAGCACTTTACAATCTTTAAGTCAGTTAGAGTCTTGGATGGGAGTAATGTTACGCGGAGATCAAATAGCTTGTTCAAGTTATCCAGAAATCCAGTAATAACAAGGCCTTGCAGGCTGATTTTGTTTGTAAGGAGAGAGCTAGCGTGCTCAAGTTATATAGAAATTTGCTTATCAAGAGCATTACTGCACTGGTAGGGCTGTGCAATATTAGCGAAGGGGATTTTGCGGCCAATTCTGCTTACCTATGCAAGCATAAAGTGGCCAAAACGGCCAAGTTATGGTTTCAATACCACGTGCTCATATTTTTATGGTTATGTAAGCATAAAGTGGCCGTCTTTTGTAAGAATAACTTGGCCGTCTTTTGTAAGAATAACTTGGCCGTTTATAGAAGCTCACTCAGTGCTTAAGATCATCGCGCTTGATACCGTATCCGATCATGTCTGATACTCTTTTAGGGTGAGCCCGCACTACTGTAGTGGTCTAATCAACCAGAACACCCTTTAAGTGGAATTCCTGCCACCAGAGAGATGTTTAATGAAAAGACAACGCGTTCTCTGACCCCTGAGTTCAAGCGGGAAGCAGAAAGTCTGGTGCTTGATCAGGGATATTTAGTGCAAGAAGTCAGTCGCTCATTGGATATCGGAGAAACAGCTTTTCGCTGATGGGTCGATCATCTCCGGGCTGAGCACGAAGGAGGCAGGGTAGCCAGACCAAGGAGGTCGGTGCTGATAAGTACGGTCGGCCGCCCACATCTAATTTCGACGATTCTATCCCGCAAACTCCTATATCGAAGACGGCAGATCCAAAGGACAATGCACGATTACCGTATCCATGAAAGCATTATCTATGCCCTGAATCAGATCGATAAATTTACTTTTGCTATCGTGATTTTGGAGGGTAATCAGTATGATGGTCCGTACTACATAAAGAATTTGTTCTCTACCGAGTTCGAGTTTTGTATAAACAGCATTAACTACGATTTGAACTATCTGCTTTCCAAAGCAGTAGCACCGGAGCTTTGCCAATGAAACTTGATCAATTCAAGTTCACCAACTTCCGTCGGGCACCTTGTATAGAATCGACATTGCATGAGCAACTGACCGTATTCATTGCTCGAAATGGTGAAGGTAAAACCACGATACTGGATGCATTGGCGATCCTTCTAAGTAGTTATTCCGGTGCATTTGATCACGGTAAGGCTAAAGGAATTGAGCACTCAGATGTGCGTTATCAGCGGCTTCAGTGGACCCCTGATAATGAGCCAGTCTACCCGTGTGATCTCCATGCAACGATTACGTTGTCGCAAGATACCCCGGTCAGAATCAAGAGGGAGCTGACGGGGGCTAAGAACAAGACAACCAATAAGGATATATCGGCACTTACAGTTTATGGAAAGCGCTGTATGGCAAGCATTTCTAACCTGAAATTAGACGATGTTCCTATTGTTGCCTACTACGGTACTGGGCGGTTGTGGTCAGTCCATAAAGACAGTAGGAATCGTAAAACCATCAACGCCAGCCGGTCTGTCGCATTTGAAGATTGTTTAACGTCATCTTCCAACTATAAGCAAATGCAAGACTGGGTCAAAAATGCAGCGATGGCTGTATTGCAACAGCAGCAAATGCCAGAAGCTTACAAGGGATACCCTATTAAAGATCAGTTGGCGGGTATTGCTAACGCTGTGGAATCGATTCTTGGGCCGCAAGGTTGGACTCAATTTCATTTCAGTGTGATCCATCAAGAACTGGCGATGTTGCATGAAGATCAAGGTATCTTACCGGTAAGCCTTCTCAGTGACGGTATTCGAGCGATGATTTCTCTCGTAGCAGACCTGGCGTGGCGATGCGCCAAACTTAATCCTCACATGAAAGACCTGGCCCCACAAAAAACTTCCGGTATCGTGCTGATCGACGAAGTAGACATGCATCTGCATCCGGAATGGCAGCAACGTGTTATAGGGTCTCTTGTGGATGCATTCCCAAACATCCAATTTATCGTTACGACCCATAGCCCACAGGTATTATCTACGATAGAGCGCCAAAGCATTCGTGAATTGGTAGAAGAAGAACAAGATGATGGTAGCAAAATCGTAATAGGAAGAACGCCTGATCACCAAAGCCGTGGTGTGGCAAGTAACGATCTGTTGGCGGAACTGCAAAATACCAATCCAACCCCGGATGTGCCGGAAGCAAAATGGCTGAGTGAGTACAAAGCACTGATTGTTCAATATCTCCAACACAGCCCCGATGGTGAAGCCCTTAAGCAAAAAATTCTGGACCATTTTGGCGATCAACATCCGGAATGGCGAGAGATTGAGCGTCTGGTGCGACTACAAGCGATCAAGGCCAAAATACCGAAGAAAAGCAGCTAAGCAGGGGAATTCTGTGCATAAACTCACCCGACCAATTCCGCCTGCTTGCTTGTGTCGATACGACTATCGAACCCAAAAATGGGGAGATGTATCGGAAGGCCATAAAGGCGAAATCTGGCTCAAGATCGATGACATGCAGGGTAAACGGTGTGCCTACTGTGAAGCACAGATTGTTACCACCAAAGTAGGTAGTACTGCGCACATCGAGCACTTTGAACAACGCAAACCAACAGCATCACCAGACAAAACCTTTCTCTGGAGTAACCTATTTGGTTCTTGCAATCGGCAATCTAGCTGCGGTAAATACAAGGATGACCAATCCTATACGCAGACAGTTTTGATCAAACCTGATATAGAAGACCCTGAAGATTTTCTGTTGTTTGCACCGGATGGTACGGTTTCTCCCAGAATAGGATTAACTCCAATGAATAAGCATCGTGCGATGGAAACCATCCGGATTTTCAATCTTAATGCTTCTTTAGTTGAAATCCGAAAGAGGGAACTGAAAGGCTATATTCAAACGGCCGAATTTCTTGCCGAGCTATTTGAACTGGCTGCAGAGTTTGAAGACGGACTTGGGTCCTACGAAATCGAATTAGCCAACGAACTGGCCGCTATTCAGGGCTTGCCCTTCGAAACCGCCATTCGTCATACACTTTGTCGATAAAATGAATATGACCATCAAATTCCCCAAAAAACTGGTTGAGGTTGTAAGACCCAAATAATTTGGAATTCAGCCTGGGTCCTTTGACGTACCAAGCTCCCAGTAACTGATTCCATTTAGAGTCCAAACATTTTCTTGTACGATTTCTTGTAGTAGTCAAGTATTTCCGGACGGTTTGTTAGCTTCTTTTTCCTTCATCACGGGTGTTAATCCACCCTTGTGACGATGTGGTCGTTGTTTGTTGTAATACGTCATCAAATAATAACTAATATTCTTGATTGCCTGATCTAAATTGGCATACCCAATCTCTGGTATCGACTCACTTTTCAGACTTCTAAATACTCGTTCCATTGCTGTATTCGAAGCTATCTAGGATCTAGGAAAGGTCTTGTGGCCAATTCTGCTTACCTATGCAAGCATAAAGTGGCCAAAACGGCCAAGTTATGGTTTCAATACCATTTAAACAGAATATACTTTTACGAATGGTGGGCCTTCCCGGACTCGAACCGGGGACCTAGCGATTATGAGTCGCGTGCTCTAACCAACTGAGCTAAAGGCCCTACGATATTGCAGACGTTCTATGACTCACAAGGTGATAGAACGATTGAGCTAACGGCATAGGAGAGAATGTGTTTTCGCGTCCTAGCAGTTTTCTTGGCACGCATTATAAGCAGCATTTTTACGAAGTGCCAGCCATAAAAAACCCAGCTTAGCTGGGTTTTTTTATGAACTTTATCAACAACTTATTCGTCGATGAAGCTACGCAGGTGATCAGAGCGGCTAGGGTGACGCAACTTGCGCAACGCTTTGGCTTCGATCTGACGAATACGCTCACGCGTTACGTCGAACTGTTTGCCCACTTCTTCTAACGTGTGGTCAGTGTTCATATCGATACCAAAACGCATACGCAATACTTTGGCTTCGCGAGCGGTAAGTCCTGCTAATACAGAACGCGTTGCTTCGGTCAGGCCTTCAGCGGTTGCGGTATCCATTGGTGATTCTGATTGGGTATCTTCAATAAAGTCACCCAAGTGTGAATCTTCGTCATCACCAATCGGCGTCTCCATTGAGATCGGCTCTTTGGCAATTTTCAGCACTTTACGAATCTTGTCTTCTGGCATTTCCATGCGCTCAGCCAATTCTTCTGGCGTCGGCTCACGACCCATCTCCTGCAGCATCTGACGAGAGATACGGTTCAGTTTGTTGATGGTTTCGATCATGTGTACCGGAATACGAATAGTACGTGCTTGGTCGGCAATCGAACGGGTGATCGCCTGACGAATCCACCAAGTTGCATAAGTTGAGAACTTATAACCACGACGGTATTCGAATTTATCAACGGCTTTCATTAAGCCGATGTTGCCTTCTTGAATAAGGTCGAGGAACTGCAAACCACGGTTGGTGTACTTTTTCGCAATCGAGATAACCAGACGTAAGTTCGCTTCCACCATTTCTTTTTTGGCGCGGCGAGCGCGAGCTTCACCGATAGAAACACGACGGTTAACTTCTTTAATTTCTGCAATTGATAGATTTACGCGATCTTCTACGGATTTGATTTTCTTTTGCGCACGGAAAATATCAAAACGGTAGGTATCCAGTTTATCGGAGTAGGCATGGCCTGCTTCGATAAGATCGGTAATCCATTGGTTATTCGTTTCGTTACCTTGGTAACCGGTAATAAAGTCTTTACGGTTCATGCCACATTTGCGCGTCATCATCACCATGATTTGGCGTTCTTGATGACGAATGGCATCAAGTGCTTCGCGCGCACCATTCACTAACGCTTCAAAATGTTTTGGCGTTAATTTAATAGGAGCGAATAATTCCGCTAGGCGAGAAATAGCTTCTTCTGCTTGTTTGCTAGCGCGACCGTGTTTTTCGATCGCCGCCACCATATCGATATTGGCGTCTCTGATTTCATCGAAGCGACGAATAACTTCGGTTAAGTCGATACCTGAGTCTTCGCTCTCGGTATCGCTATCGTCATCATCGTCACCGTCTGAATCGCTGTCGCTGGTATCGTCAGCAACGGGTGCAGCTGCGCCGGCTTGAACACCTGGCTCAGGATCTTCATCAGAAGGATCGATAAAACCACTGAAGATATCGCCAACGCGATTAGGATCTTCTTCGGCTTCTTTGAAGGCGTTCATGATGGTTTGCACGGCGCCTGGGAAATAGGCCAACGCTGACATCACTTCGCGGATGCCTTCTTCGATACGCTTCGCGATGACGATTTCGCCTTCGCGAGTCAGCAGCTCAACAGTACCCATTTCACGCATATACATACGGACTGGATCTGTGGTGCGACCGACATCTGAATCGACAAGTGCTAATGCAGCGGCGGCTTCTTCAGCTGCTGCGTCATCGGCCGCATCAGACATGAATAGCGAATCACCATCAGGCGCGACCTCGGATACCGGAATACCGATATCGTTGATCATGCGGATGATGTCTTCGACCTGATCCGGATTGGCAATATCGTCCGGCAAGTGGTCGTTTACCTGGGCGTAGGTTAGGTAACCCTGTTCCTTACCCTTGGCAATAAGTTCTTTAAGACGGGATTGTTGCGTATTCGCTGACATAGAAGCCCTATTTTCCGTTTTTCTAAGGCGGAAGTAAAACGCCGAAGTATAACTTTTAAGCTAACGTTAGGCCAGCACCACGGCGTATTGTTCCCTCCGAATGCTGGCATTATTTGCAGCTTTTCCATGGGATTTGGCAGGTAGTGTCGGTTCGCGCTGTGTATGGGGTGAAGTTTGGGTCTGATCGATCTAATTTCAAGGTGCTGATGCAGATAAATTCTGATCAGCGCCGATAAATATTTGTACGTTTTTTGTTCATTTCATGGCGCTGGCGTTTTAATTCTTGCAGTCGTTGCCGTTCTTCGGTGGAGAGCTTTTCTCCTCGTTCGAATTTTGCTTTGAGCTTGTTGAGTTCGACATCGAGATGGCGTGCTCCCATGCGTTTCAGTACATCGTTAATATCGTTAGCGCTCGGCGGAATGTGGCCGTCGGAGCCGCTTTCTGCCATCTGTTGTAATTCAGCTTGGTAGGGCGTGCCTATCCATTGAATTAATAAACCAACACTGCCTTGTTGCGGCGCTAGTTTCAGCTTACGAATAACTTCTAGCAATAGTCGTTCATATTCCGTTTCTGGGTCGGCATTCGGTAGTTCTAGTTGTCGTGCCAAGCTTGGCTGGCGCACGATTTGAACGAGTGATTTGTACACTGATGGTGCCAGTGGATGCTGTTCTGATTCATCATTAGGCAGGTAGTCACTAATGTTAATGCTCGGCTCTTCAGGAGGTAAATCGTAATCGAGTACAGTGGCTGGTACAGGTATATTGTTCATGTCGGCCAGTGCTTCGCTGCTCATGCCTATTTCGTCTTCAAGGCGCTTTTTCATTAATTTCTTGAGCATGCCAGCGGGTATTTTATTAATGAGTGGGGCCGCTAATTGGTCGAGTCGTGCTTTGCCGTCGAGAGTATCGAAATCCACTTGTTTTTTTAGAAAATCGAATAAAAATTCAGGCAAGTGGACTGATTTATTGAGACGTTCTTCGAAGGCGTCTTTGCCTTCTTTTCGTACCAAAGTATCTGGGTCTTCGCCGTCGGGCAAAAATAGAAAACGCGCTTGAACGCCATCACTTAACACGGGTAATACAGTTTCCATTGCGCGCGCTGCAGCGGTGCGGCCTGCATTGTCGCCATCGAAACAAAAAATCACTTCAGGCACGATTTTAAATAAGCGTCGTAAATGGTGTTCGCTGGTTGCGGTACCGAGTGTGGCGACGGCGTAATGAATGCCATATTCAGCCAGTGCCACGACGTCCATATAACCTTCGACAATAATAAACCGCGTCAGTTTCTGGCGAATTTTCCGTGCTTCATAAAGGCCATATAATTCACGACCTTTTTGGAATATTGGAGTTTCTGGCGAGTTTAAATATTTCGGCTTTTCGTCGCCCAATACACGCCCACCAAAGGCTATAAAACGTCCGCGAGCATCGCGAATAGGAAACATAATGCGATCACGAAAACGATCGTAAGTTCGGCCGTCTTCTTTTTCGATGAGCATGCCGCAGGTTACTAACTCTCGTAGGGCTTCTTTGTCGGTGCCTAACTCGGTTTGTAATCCATCCCAGCCTGGTGGGGCATAACCAATGCCAAAGAATTTTGCTGCTTTGCCAGATAAACCGCGATTTTTTAAATAGTCGACGGCGCGTCCGCGTTGTTCGTGCTGGCGCAGCATTTGTTCGAAATACTGGCTCGCAGCTTCCATCCGTTTGAACAATCCTTGGTGCTGTTGTTCTTGGCGGGCATCGTGGCTGATTTGTTCTTTAGGTACTTCTAGGCCAGCTTGGGAGGCAAGTTTTTCTACCGCATCAGGAAAACTCAAACCATCGTATTCCATAACGAATTTAAGTGCTGTGCCGGATGCGCCACAACCAAAGCAATAATAAAACTGTTTGTCTGGGCTTACGGTAAACGACGGCGTGTTTTCGTTATGAAAAGGGCAGCAAGCGGAGTAGTTTTTTCCCGTTTTTTTCAACTTTACGCGACTATCTACCACATCGATGACATCGAGGCGGGCGAGTAATTCGTCAATAAAGCTCTGGGGGATACGGCCTGCCATGGTGCTGATTGCTTCTCTGGTTACCGGGATGATGGTTCGGGATCGGTTAGTGTAGACCGAATGGTTATTATCCTAAACGTCAGAAACGCAAAAAGCGCCATTAACAGGTTAATAGCGCTTTTAGCTTTGCCCGCAGCTGAATCAGCCCAGTTGAGACTTCACTAGTTGACTGATCTGTGCCATATCGGCACGACCTTGCACCTGTGGTTTTAGGATGCCCATGACTTTGCCCATGTCCTGCATACTTGCAGCACCGGACTGTGCAACGGCATCAGCCACCAGTTTGGCCAACTCTTCTTCGCTCAAGGCTTCTGGCAAAAATTCGTACAGTACATCAATCTCGAACTGTTCAATATCTGCCAGATCATCACGCCCTGCTTCCCGATACTGAGAAAGGGAGTCACGACGCTGTTTGGTCATTTTATCGAGTACCGCAAGAGCGCGAGCATCATCTACTTCAATGCGCTCGTCGACTTCTATGCGTTTGAACTCAGCTTGAATAGAACGCAGCGCAGTTAGGCGTTGCTTATCTTTTGCGCGCATCGCTGCCTTTACGGCATCTTTGATGGTCGCTATCAAGCTCATATCAAACTCCTCGAAAAACCTGTATTAGTACAAACGCACCATTTTACGCTGTTCGCGCTGTACTTTCTTCAGGTGACGCTTCACTGCAGCCGCTGCTTTACGCTTGCGGATCCAGGTTGGCTTTTCGTAATGTTCACGACGACGTACTTCAGACAGTACACCGGCTTTTTCACATGAACGCTTGAAGCGGCGTAACGCAACGTCAAACGGCTCGTTTTCTTTAACTTTTACAGCTGGCATCCAATCACCTACGTATTTAGTCAATTCGTTTATTCTGGGGAAATCATGGCCCCAGTCAGAGGGCGGGCATTCTAAAGCTTTTGCATTCAGATTGCAAAGCGTAGTTTGGAAATGCTTTAACAGCCACAGTTGAAGCCTTCGCTAGCGCCCATTGGCTGCTGGCAGTATCATGGTCGGCTAAACCGTTGTAGGGGTAGTTTATGCGGGTTCTGGGACTGGAAACGTCATGTGACGAGACCGGTATTGCCTTATATGACAGTGAGCTTGGGCTGCTGTCACATCGAATTTATACGCAAATAGCCGTTCATGCAGAATATGGCGGTGTTGTGCCTGAATTAGCGTCACGCGATCATGTACGCAAGGCTATGCCCCTCATTCGTGAGGTTATGGCTGAAGCTGGTTTAACGTTAGCTGATCTCGACGGTGTTGCCTTTACGCGCGGTCCTGGCTTAGTAGGGGCCTTACTCGTTGGTGCGTGCTTAGGTCGTAGTTTGGCGTGGGCTCTCGGGATTCCGGCGGTAGGTGTACACCATATGGAAGGCCATTTGTTGGCGCCTATGCTGGAAGAAAACGCGCCGGAGTTTCCGTTTATTGCGCTGCTTGTATCGGGCGGTCATACCCAGTTGGTGCAAGTTGAGGGTATTGGTCAGTACACCTTATTAGGTGAGTCATTAGATGATGCTGCCGGTGAAGCGTTTGATAAAGCCGCGAAAATGATGGGTTTACCTTACCCAGGGGGTCCTGAACTCAGTCGTTTGGCTGATTCGGGAAATGCTAAGCGTTTTCGTTTTCCTCGCCCAATGACAGATCGTCCCGGTTTGGATTTTAGTTTTAGTGGGTTAAAAACCTTTACGCGTACAACCATTCTTGATTGTGCCGAAGATGGCGTGTTGTGCGATACCGATAAAGCGGATATTTCCGCGGGATTCCAAGATGCGGTGGTTGAAACGTTAGCCATTAAATGTCGGCGGGCGATGAAGCAAACGGGTATTTACCGTTTAATTATTGCCGGTGGGGTCGGTGCTAATCGTTCTTTGCGTGCGCGTCTACAAGAAACAGCGGCTGAGTTGGGGGGGGAGGTCTATTACCCTCGCCCTGAATTGTGTACGGATAATGGCGCTATGATTGCCTACGCGGGTACGCAACGTTTACTCGCGGGGGAATGCTCAGATCTAGCGGTGACAGCGGTTCCGCGTTGGCCGATGACGGAATTAAAACCTCTGGATACCAAACATGGATAAGGTATTCATTCGTGGTTTACAGGTTGACGCAGTCATCGGTGTTTATGATTGGGAAAAGCAGGTACGCCAACCATTAATTTTCGATCTCGAAATGGCGTGGGATATTCGCGTAGCAGCTGCCACCGATGATTTAATTCATGCGTTAAATTATCAAGCGGTAACTGAATTTATCGAACGCTTTGTGCGAGAGCAGCATTTTCAATTGTTAGAATCATTGCTTGAGCGTTTAGCGGCAGGATTACGTCAAGAGTTTGGTATGCCGTGGTTGGGTATTCGCGTGGAAAAGCCAGCCGTTGTGCCACAAGCAAAAGCGGTTGGTTTGTATATCGAGCGGGGCGATAGTTAATGGCGCGGGTATTTTTAGGTATTGGCGCGAATCTCGATCCTATGATGAATATTCGCATGGGCTTAGCGCGTCTTGCGCAGGATTTTAAAGTAGTGCAAGTCTCGCCTTGGTATCAATCACCCGCGCTTGGTTTTTCTGGCCCAGACTTTATTAATCTTGTTATCGAAATAGAATCAAACATGTCAGTGGCTGATTTATCAGCGCAGCTTAAGCAAATAGAAACGGATTTTGGCCGCGCTGCAAATGCAGTGAAGTATTCTTCTCGCGCTTTAGATGTTGATATTTTATTGGTCGATGATTTGTGCGGTGAGTTCGATGGTATTGAATTACCGCGCAATGATATTTGGCAATGCGCTTTTGTTTTAAAGCCGTTGTTGGATTTAGTTCCTAAGGCAATTTGCCCTAAGAGTGGTGAAACTTTTGCTAGCTATTGGCCTGCTGTGGCAAACCAAACGCTGCAGTTAATTGTGAGCGACACTAAGGCGCAAAAATCTGCGCGTTCATCGCGGTAACTGATTTTCTTTCCATTGTTGTAAATGCTGCCCACGCGCTTTCGTCAGTCCTGCGCGAATTTCTGCGCCTTGTAGTCCTTGCTTGATCATATCCTGTGCGTTAATGCTTAATGCTTCTTTAAACGCCTCGCGGCAGTATTCCGCTTGCGGATAGGATGTATCCTCCAGTCCCGTGCGACCTCTCGCATCGGCGCTGCAAACAATTAAAAACTGTTCAAAGCGTTCAGGTTTGCGCCAAGCATCTAAGCCATCGAATAATTTCAGTAAAGTTTCACCACGTAATTCAAAGGCGCGATGCACATGCGTGTGCCACTCGCTGCTCAATAGCGCTAAGGTACTGGCATCGTTTGGGGCTTTTACTCGTTTATTTAATGCTTTAATGGGTTTAATGCCACGTCGTTCATGAGCAATATGTCGTGGCCATTCTTCTGGTGGTGTTAAGCCTTTACCCAGATCGTGAATCAGCGCAGCCCAGCGCACCGCAATATCTGTCGACATTTTACTAGCGGCCGTTAGAGACATCAGCGCATGCACGCCTGTATCAATTTCAGGATGATGTGCCTCGGGTTGCGGCACGCCAAATAGAACGTCGAGTTCAGGGAACCAGACTTTTAAAGCTCCGCAAGTTCTCAACACCTCAAAGTAGACCTCCGGTTGGGCTTCACCTATGGCGCGCTGAGTTTCTTGCCATACCCGTTCGGCCACTAAATGATCGAGTTCACCGTCGCTTACCATTCGCTGCATTAAGTGCATAGTATCCTCGGCGACCGTAAAGCCTAAAGGCGCAAAACGAGCTGCGAATCTTGCTACCCTGAGTACGCGTAAGGGGTCTTCGCTGAAGGCGGGCGAAACATGGCGTAGAAGGCGCTGCGTTAAATCTTGTTGGCCACCGTAAGGGTCAATAATGGTACCGTCATCATCTTGAGCCATAGCATTGATGGTGAGGTCGCGCCGTTGCAAATCGTCTTCTAAGGTAACGTCGGGTGAGAAACGGCAGTCGAAGCCTTGATAACCTTTACCGGATTTTCTTTCGGTTCGTGCGAGCGCATATTCTTCGTGAGTTTGCGGATGCAAAAATACTGGGAAGTCAGCGCCGACTTGTTCAAATCCTTGGCTAATTAATTCATCTGGTGTTGCGCCAACGACCATCCAATCCCGGTCTTTGATTGGAATATTAAGTAATCGATCGCGAACGGCACCGCCCACCAAGTAAATCTGCATTAGGTTCTCAAGTTCAAAAAAAATGGCTGTTGCTAATGCAACAGCCATTGAGTGTAGCCCGAGTTAGGCAGTCGTTAAAGTCTATCGAGCAATTACGACGGCACCTTAAAAATAGAATCCAGTCTCAAGTGCGACGCCGACTTCTTTCTTGTAGTCGCTTGGATTAGCAAGTGCTGCGATATCGATATGGACACCGAACGGTGACAACCCAAAGCCGAGTGAAACAACTTCACTGTTGCTTGCACTTAAATTAGTGCGGTAGCCAGCTCTGACTTGAAAGGTTTCATATAAATCGAATTCAGCACCGATGGCTGCATATTGAGTCGCTTGTTCGTAAGCGATAGGGTCGTTTTCGACTAGGTCTAAATCACCAGCAACCGTTACCCAATTATTACTGTAGGAAACACCAGCACGAAATTGTGGTTTAAGCGATACAGTGCCACCTTCAACAACAAGATTATTTGAACTGCCACGCACCGGAGCATCGGATAGATCAAAATCTTTAGAGATTAAATTTTTAGCAACCACACCAACCATCCACTGGTTGTTTTCGCCAAGGCGCATTGACGCACCGATATCTAGGTTAATGTGACTGTAGGTTGCACGCGAGTCTTCGATATCACTGGTTTCGATATCGTCTTCGTTGTCCATTTCGGTGATGTAGTGGTATGTCTCGATTGTTTGTAGCTTAGGTGTCACGCCGATAGCCACTTTACGATCGGCAATAGTAAATTCGCGTGAGAAGCTTAAGCCAACATCAGCAATACCAACGGCAACAATTTCTACCCGAGAGTCTAAGTTGGGGTTTTCTGCTTCGTTCGAAATATCACCCCCATTAAAGATCTTAATAGAACCATCGGCTGTTTCTACATCGTCTGATGTATAGTTTTGGAATTCATCAAGACTATCTTGAATACTCGTCGCGGCGGTTTGAATATCGGTTGGGCTTGCACCAGCTTCAACATCATCTGCCAGTGTATTAATGTCGGTTGGAATGGCCTGCGCAATATCAACGTACCCTTGGGCAGCAACACCGTATGCGGTAATTAAATTTTGGTCAGTACCAGTAAAAATAGTTCGGCCAGAAAAATGTACATCCGCATTCACAGAGAGCGCGGCAGCAAACTTTTTGCCCGGCATAGCGACGGCCATGCCAACACCGGCGCGGCCACGAATAGGATCACCAGAAATAGAATTGAGCGAGTCGGTTAATTCCTTAGTAACGCTATTTACTTCACTTAACTTGCTATTTACTTCGTCGAGATCATCGGCAAAATTTTGATTGGCGGTACGAAGGTCATCGGCCTTTTGCGCATTAGTTCGGCCATCACTGTTACCTAGGCTATTCAACTCATTAACTAAAGCGGTAGATGATGCTTGAACATTATTGACCGCACTGTTGAAGTTATTACTCGAAGCATCGTCGAATAAATCTTCGAATTTTGGCACGGTAATATCGGAGATATCGTTGGCTGAATCAATTAATTCTTCTTCATCGGCAACCACAACACCAACCGATGGGAAGATAATGGCGAAGTCATCTTCATTACGAGCTTGTGATAGTAATGATGGGTTAAATGCGGGTGCATGTGCAAGTTTCGCGCTTGCAACGCCAGTGTCACCCATTGCAAGTCCACGGGCATCCATAGGTAAAAAAGGTGTCGCCATCGCTGTGTGTACAGACAGGGCTGAAATGGCAGCAACCGCGGTTGCAAGTAAGGATGGTTTAATAGTCATGGCAAGTCCTGTAATGATTGATAGCCGTCGTGTCGGTTATCAATAAGCGTAGCTGGCGAACGAAAGCTTGCTTGGTAAAACGAGTAGGACTATCCTGCCTTACACGACATTTAAAAAACTCAGCGATTACCCAATGACGTTACTCATATTGCAATGTTTTGCTCCTACACTGATCTCAGCAGCGGTGCCCGTGAAGGCAGTCCGTATGTGTGCTCGTGTGCGTGCGATTCGCGCGATTCGACGATGTTGGCCTGAGAATCTAGTGTAACAACGCTCTATTTTAAAAGGCCGCCGATAATAGCGGCCTTTTTTGTGGCTGTTATTTAGGAGGATGTTTCAATCAGCAAATACAGGTGAAATCATGCTGATTATTGTTGCTTATTTATTCGTTATATTTATTTGGTCGACAACTCCTGTCGCTATTCAATTTAGTTTAGGGGGCCTCGATTTTTTTACGGCAGTGTCACTGCGTATGTGGCTTAGCGCCTTGTTGTCGTTGCCCCTATTACTGATTTTGGGGCAACGATTAGTGTTAACTCGTCCCGCTTTAATGAGCTATGTCGCCGGTAGTTTAGGCGTGTATGGCGCCATGATGTCGGTTTACTGGGGGGCGGCTTATATTCCTTCTGGTTTAATCTCAGTGCTATATGGCCTGTCGCCTATGCTATCGGGAGCGCTTGCTTATTGGTGGTTGGGCGAACGCGAATTAACGCCGGCGCGGATTATTGCGCTCCTGATTGCATTATGTGGTTTGGCGTTAGTCGTATCGGCACGCATGATGTTAGATGCTGAGTCTTGGCGCGGCATTTTGGGGACCGTCGTGTCGGTGTTGTGCTTTGCGGCGAGTGCCGTTTGGGTGAAAGCTGCGAATGCGGGACTGCATCCTATGGTGCAAACCAGCGGTACGCTTTGGGTTTCATCATTGGCCTATGCGCTGTCACTGCCATGGTTTGGGGTGCATATTCCCGACGCGTGGCCGTTTAGCTCAATGCTAGGTTTGGGGTATTTGGTGGTGTTTGGTTCTTTGTTGGGCTTCATGTTGTATTTCTTGGTGCTCAAACATTTACCGACGTCACGGGTCACTCTTATTACTTTAATTGCGCCCGTTCTGGCCGTGCTATGGGGATATTTGTTGCGTGATGAACGGTTGCAATGGAGCTCTGCAGGTGGAGCGGCGTTATTGTTGAGTGGCTTAGCCTTGTATCAATGGCATCAGTCGATGGATCGGTGCTTGCGGTGGTTATGGCCATTTAAGGCTAAGACTGAGGTGGTCAACGCGATGGATGTTCGCGCAGCCCAGCAAGAAAAACATTAAACATTTCGTCAACCGGCCGATATAGATTGCATGAGAGCCTATATCGGGTGGGAGATGAATATGAAACAGTCAGGTGTCGCCGCTAAATTGCTGGTGTCGGTGTTAGGAGTTGCCACGATTTTCGGTTTGCAGGGGTGTTCTGATGCACTCATTCAGGATGGCAATTACGTTGAGCAGCCGGAAGCCTATTTTCAACCTGTCGAACAAGAAATTGATCCTGTTGCTCCTATGGTGCTGCGCGTTGTAGGGTACGGCGCTACGGATACTACTGATTCTAAGAAAAGTGAAGTACAGCGTCGCTTGATGGCTATTCGTGCATCAAAAATGGATGCCTATCGCTCGATGGCAGAACGCGTATATGGGACTTCTGTTCAAGGTAGTACCACAGTGCGCGACATGGTCGTATTGAATGATCGTTTCCGCTCTTATGTTGAGACTTATATGCATGGCGCTCGCGTTGTGTCCTCCGATGTGATGCCCGATGGCAGTGTCGAAACTGTGTTGGAAATGATCATAGATCAAGGGTTCCGTAACTGTTTACAAACCGCAGATAGCCAGCGTTTTAATGTTGACTGTCGGGTTCCCCTTGGTGGCCAGAGTGCAAATAACTTTGCCTCGAGTCAGCGTCAACGCGTGCAAGGTGAAGCGAGTGTGCCCGAGGGCGGCTTCTACTTTATTGAGTAACAGGGGTTAGCTATGCGTACTTTCTTGTTTGTGAGCTTGATGGCCCTTGTGTCGCTTTCGGCGCCTGCACAGGCGCTAACGGTTGAGGTGGTGGGCGAGGCGGCTCTGACCGGAGCGGTATCTTATGCTCGTGAGCAGGCATTGAAAGACGCGCTGCAACAGGCGACCTTGCGCGGTGGTGCGCAAATTAGCAGCACCCAATTAATGGAGCACGGCGTGATTGAACAAGACGAAGTGCGTGTGCAAAGTAATGCTCAAGTGCGCGATGTCGAAGTATTGTGGGAAGACAGTCATGATGGTGTGTATCAAGTTGCTATTCGTGCTGAAGTTAGTAGCCAAGCTATGTGCCCTGGTTCATCTCAACGTTACCGTAAAGCGATCGCTATCGCAGGTTTCGGATTAGCACAACCGCAACAAGCGACCTATGGGCGCTTGGAAAATGTAGAACAGGCGTTACCTAGGGTGTTGGTCAATACCCTCAATGGGCGTGGCAATGTGCATGTTATGGATGCCTCGCGAATCAGTTTGTATCAAGACCCTCGTCGTGCTCCTTCTACCGAGACAGCGCAGCAAAGATTGACCACCTCGGTTGCGTTAGCGACTCAGCTCGGCGCGCAATATGTAGTATCTGGTGTTGTTCGTGATTTAGATTTTGAACCAGAAGAGCAAAAACGAGGATTCTCCTTGTTGGATAGCGTGGGTTTTGGCCATAAAAATCGCCAACGTCAGTTTGTAGTCGATGTGTTTGTACACGACGGTTTAAGTGGCGCTATGTTATTTCAGCGCAGCTATCACACCCAAGGTGCTTGGGGCGAGCGCCCAGATGCCAATGTGGGTTTCGCAACCCCGTCATTTTGGCGCACAAATTATGGCGATCAAGTGAAGGATGTATTAACGACCGTTGCTGATGATGTAGGTGAAGTCTTACGCTGCCAGCCTTTTATGGCTCGTATTGTAAAAGCGCGTGGTAACCGGTTGCACATTGAAGCAAGCGCTGGAGCGGGGATTCGTCCGGGTGATAAGTTTCAAGTGTATCGTACCGGTACATTTTATAATCTTGATTTAGAACCTCGCACTGAATTAACTGACATGGCCACTGTGGTCACGGTTAAGCAAGTACAGCCGCAGTTTATTATTGCCGATATGGCGTCATCCGCAGAACATATGTCGATTCAACGTGATGACATGGTCATAGCTTGGTAAGTTTAAGAGAAGAAAAAAGCCGCCTATTTAGGCGGCTTTTTTCTTGCTGTTTTCCGCTACTGCTGTTGAAATTTTGCTTATAGATTATTTGCATCGCCTTGCTATAAATCATCCAAGGTAATAGATGGACAGCTCATGCGACTTATTTTCTTGTCGTTTTCCCACGATTCTAAATGTATGTCGAATCCCCATAAACTATGCAGATGCTTTAATACCTCGTAGGTATCGCCCGACAACGGTGTACTATTTTGCCGTGTGTGACGCAGTGTCATAGAGCGATCGCCTTCGATATCGACGGATACGATTTGGATGTTAGGTTCGCGCATGGATAAATCGTATTGTCGCGCTAGGGTTTCACGCAGTTTTCGATATCCATTTTCATTGTGAATTGCGCCAACTTTATAGGTTGGTGCTTCATCATCATCGTAAATACTAAATAAATGGAATTCACGCATTAGGTGCGGGGATAAAAACTGTTGAATGAAACTTTCATCTTTGAAGTTCTTCATAGCGAAATGGACTGTTTCTAACCAGTCCTTTCCAGCAATGTCAGGGAACCATTCACGATCTTCATCCGTTGGATTTTCACAAATCCTTTTAATATCGCAAAACATATTAAACCCTAGAGCATAGGGGTTAATGCCGTTGAAATAGGGCGAGTCGAACCCAGGCTGGAACACAACGTTGGTATGAGAAGTTAAAAACTCCATCATAAAACCTTCGTTGACCTTACCTTCGTCGTATAGATGGTTAAGGATGGTGTAATGCCAAAAGGTTGCCCAACCTTCGTTCATCACTTGAGTTTGGCGTTGTGGATAAAAGTACTGAGATACTTTGCGTACAATACGGATCAGTTCTCGTTGCCAAGGGTCGAGTAGAGGCGCATTTTTTTCGAGGAAATATAGCAAGTTTTCTTGCGGTTCCGACGGATACTGACGGCGCTTACGCGGGGCATCATCTTTTTTCTTTAATGGAATAGTGCGCCATAAATCGTTTAATTGTTGCTGGCGAATTTCTTCACGCTCTTGCTGACGTACGCGTTCTTCCGCTGCGGATATCGGTGACGGCCTTCTGTAGCGATCGACGCCGTAGTTTTGCAAAGCGTGGCAAGCATCGAGCACTCGCTCCACCTCTTCCTGCCCGTGGCGCTCTTCGCATTTGCGTACATAATTTTTGGCGAATACTAAGTAATCAATAATCGAACCGGCATCAGTCCATGTGCGGAATAAATAATTGTTTTTAAAAAATGAGTTATGACCGTAACAAGCATGAGCGATAACCAATGCTTGCATAGGAAGCGTGTTCTCTTCCATTAAGTAGGCGATACAAGGATTAGAGTTAATAACAATCTCGTAAGCTAGCCCCATTTGGCCGCGCTTATAGCTTTTTTGCGTAGATAAAAATTGTTTGCCGTACGACCAATGGTTGTAGCCAATTGGCATACCCACTGAAGAGTAGGCATCCATCATTTGTTCGGCGCTAATAACTTCAATCTGGTTCGGATAGGTATCGAGTTTATAAATAGCAGCAACTCGTGCTATTTCGCGGTCGTACTCCTCCAATAATTCAAAAGTCCAATCAGAATCCGTCGAGATATAGTTGCTCATATCGCCTCCTTAACCCGATCTTTGGCGAATAGTTCGCGGAATACCGGAAAAATATCTTCAGGGCCGCGTATTTGCGCAAGAGCAAACTGATTAGCAAACGCTCGACTTAAATTTTGATACGCCGTCCACAGCGCTTGGTGCTGATTCGGGGTGATCTCTATGTAAGCAAAGTACTGCACCGCTGGTAATAATTTTTCTGCCAATATACGAGAGCATACCGGAGAGTCATCGTCCCAGTTATCACCATCGGATGCTTGAGCAGCATAGATATTCCATTCTTCGGAATTGAAGCGATCTTCAATGATTTGATTCATTAAATTCAGTGCACTGGATACTATGGTTCCGCCAGTTTCACGAGAGTAAAAAAACTCTTCTTCTGTGACTTCTTTAGCACTGGTGTGGTGGCGAATGAATACTATCTCAATGTGTTCGTAGGTTTTTTGTAAGAAGAGATACAACAAGATATAAAAACGTTTTGCGATGTCTTTTACATCCTGAGTCATAGAGCCCGATACATCCATAATACAAAACATAACGGCCTTGCTCGATGGCGTCGGCACTTTTACTTTGTTGCGATATCGTAGATCAATATCATCGATAAAGGGGATAAGTTTTAAACGTCGTTCAACGTCGGCAATTTGTTCTTTTAAGCTGTTAAGCATGACTTCGTCAGCAGGGCTTTGCGCTTCAGTATCGAGTAATAATTGTTGCAGTTCTTTGAGCTTGCGCCGCTTGCCGGAGCCCATGCCAATACGACGAGCATGAGCGTTGCGCATAGAACGGACGACCGATAGATTATTGGGTGTGCCTTCGGATACGAACCCAGCTCTACGTGTTTTGAACTCTTTGGTTTTAGCTAATGTCTTTTTAACCATATTCGGCAAAGCTAAATCGTCGAATAAATAGTTTAAGAACTCCTCTTTGGTGATGAAGAAGGTAAAGTCTTCCTCTCCTTCGCCCGAGTCGCTGGCATTGCCGCTGCCAGCGCTGCCACCCCCTTGCTTGGGTTTCTCTAGCTCGTCGCCAGTACCAAATTGTTTATTGCCCGGATATACACGATGCTGCTTTCCTCCTTTACCGTGCGATATAACGGGCTCATGGGTGTTCCGCGTTGGAATGCTAATTTCTTCACCGCGTTCCATGTCAGTGATGGAGCGGCGATTAACCGCGTCCGACACGGCTTCTTTTATATGTTGTTGGTAGCGCTTAAGAAAGCGCTGCCGGTTAACTGTGCTTTTATTCTTGCCGTTCAAACGACGGTCAATAACATAGGACATGCAATTCCCCTTACGGCGCCATTGTCGGCTTTTTACTGCGACTTACGGACGCGCAGATACCATTCGGACAGCAGTCTTACTTGTTTCTCCGTGTAGCCTCGTTCTGTCATACGGGCGACAAAGTCATCGTGCTTTCTTTGATCATCGTTAGACGATTTAGCCGAGAAGGAAATCACTGGAAGTAAATCTTCGGTATTCGAGAACATTTTCTTCTCGATCACGGCGCGCATTTTTTCGTACGACTGCCATGACGGATTATTACCATTGTTATTGGCACGTGCCCGCAATACAAAGTTTACGATTTCGTTACGGAAATCTTTAGGGTTGCTGATGCCAGCCGATTTCTCGATTTTTTCCAGTTCTTCGTTGATCGCGACGCGGTCGAGCATTTCGCCTGTTTCAGGATCGCGATATTCTTGATCCTGAATCCAGAAGTCGGCGTAGGTGATATAGCGATCAAAAATATTCTGCCCATATTCTGAGTAAGATTCGAGATAGGCGGTTTGGATTTCTTTACCGATAAAGTCGACATACTCCGTCGCTAGGTATTCTTTTAAATAGTTTAAGTAGCGGTTGTGAACTTCTTCAGGGTATTGCTCTTGTTCAATCGCTTGTTCGAGTACATACATTAGATGTACAGGGTTGGCGGCGATTTCAGTCGCATCAAAGTTAAATACTTTAGACAGAATTTTAAAAGCGAAACGGGTAGAAATACCGTTCATGCCTTCATCAACACCCGCCGAATCGCGGTATTCTTGCATCGATTTGGCTTTAGGATCGGTATCTTTTAAGTTCTCTCCGTTGTAAATCCGCATTTTGGAGTAAACGCTAGAATTTTCAGGTACTTTTAGGCGTGATAGCACAGTGAACTTCGCGAGCATACTGAGCGTATCAGGAGCGCAATGAGCGGTTGATAATGAACTGGTTGACAACAGTTTTTCGTAAATTTTTACTTCTTCATCAACACGAAGGCAATAAGGCACTTTGACAATATAAACCCGGTCGAGAAATGCCTCGTTGTTTTTATTGTTGCGGAATGCCTGCCATTCAGACTCGTTTGAGTGAGCTAAAATAATCCCCTCAAATGGCATGGCTCCAGTACCTTCCGTACCGTTGTAGTTGCCTTCTTGGGTTGCGGTTAATAGTGGATGTAGCACTTTAATCGGTGCTTTAAACATCTCGACAAATTCCATCAAGCCTTGGTTGGCTCGACAGAGAGAGCCAGAATAGGAATACGCATCTGGATCATCTTGGGAGAAATCTTCCAACTTACGAATATCAACTTTACCAACTAATGCAGAAATATCTTGGTTGTTCTCGTCACCGGGTTCGGTTTTGGCAACGCCGACTTGATCGAGTATTGATGGGTAGAGTTTTACGACTTCAAATTTACTGATGTCACCACCGAGCTCATGCAAACGTTTTACCGCCCAAGGTGACATGATGCGGCCAAGGTAGCGTCGTTGGATGCCATAATCTTCTTCTAAAATAGCACCATCTTCCTCAGCATCGAATAACCCTAAAGGGGATTCAAATACAGGTGAACCTTTAATGGCATAAAAAGGTACGTTTTGAATAAGTGCTTTTAAGCGTTCAGCTAACGATGACTTACCGCCACCGACGGGGCCTAGTAAATAGAGAATTTGTTTGCGTTCTTCCAAGCCTTGGGCGGCATGACGGAAATATGACACGATATTTTCTACCGCATCTTCCATGCCGTAAAATTCGGAAAAGGCAGGGTAACGTTTGATGACTTTATTGGAAAAAATGCGGCTGTAGCGCAGGTCTTTGGAGGTATCGATAAATTCTGGCTTACCTATGGCAGTCAGCATACGTTCCGCAGCAGAGGCGTATACGTTGGGATCTTGCTTACAAAGTTCGAGGTAGTCTTGCAGACTCATGACCTCTTCTTGAGTATCACGATATCTGTCTTGATAACGACTGAATACGCTCATGGTGCACCCCTTGTTCGTCTAAAAACGTGTTGTCTAAATTACATATAAATCCGTTAGTGAAATCTTATTCTTAGAACCAGTATGGTCTATGTTGGTTGCGATCTGCCAGATAATTTAATTTTTTCTGACACCTTATTTTTAGTATGCATTCACCGTGCCGTGATGCACCCATTGATGTGTTCGAATGTGATCAATGCACGGTTAAGTTTATTTTGCGTCGAATTGGCGTTAGATAAATGCAGGGGGAATGCAAAAGTGTAGAAACAAAGACAAGAGCGATAGCAGGGATGCTACCGCTGTTTAGCTTAATTAACGCTTAACGGTTACACCAGTCAGGAGCGACCATTTTCCACATTTCGTAGCCACCATCAATGCTATAAACGTCGCTAAAGCCTTGCTCGCTAAAGAACTGAGCGGCGCCTTGACTCGAGTTACCGTGATAACAGCAAACCAAAAGCGGCAACTCTTTACTCGCGGCGGCCATAAACTCTGGCAGATTGTCGTTATCAACGCGGATGGCGTCGCGAATGTGCCCAGCTTGAAAACTCATCACATCACGAATATCGGCAACCTTAGCGTTACCTTGCTCTAATATCACTTTGGCATCGGCTGGGGAAATGCGTTTGAATCCGCTCATTTGGGTACCTGTGTGCTGAATATAGTCAGAGTTTTTGGGTTCTTGTAATCGAGTATACTGAATTTTATGCAGGGGTAGCAGCAACACTAAAGCGTTGTTGATCCTCTAAGCGTAAGGCCGTTAAGGTGCCACCCCAGACGCAACCGGTATCCAGTGCAAAGACATTCTCTGCGTTAGCCTGACCGTTTAACGCTGCCCAGTGGCCAAATAACAAACGCGTGGCTGATGCTTGGCGGGGCGTTATTTCAAACCAAGGTTTAAAGCCCGTAGGTGTCGTATCTAAACCTTCCTTGCTGGTGAGGTCTAGCGTGCCTTCGTCATCAACAAAGCGCATGCGCGTCAGGCTGTTGACGATAACGCGTAAACGATCAAATCCAGTAAGATCATCCGACCAGCGATTGGGTTTGTTACCGTACATATTTTCGAAGAATTGAGAGCAATCGACAGACGTCAATATTGCTTCTACCTCTTGCGCTAGCTTTTGTGCAGTGGTTGCCGACCACTTTGGAGGCAGTCCCGCATGAGTCATGCACCAATTTTGCGCCTCATCAAGGTGCAATAGTGGTTGATGACGCAACCAGTCGAGTAATTCATCGCGATCTGAAGCCGCGAATATAGCGTTTAATGTGTCGCTTTTACGGCTATTGAGTTTGGCATAGTGCATGGCCAATAGATGTAGGTCGTGATTACCCAGTACGCTAATAGCGCTATCCCCTAAGTTCTTAATAAAACGCAGAACTTCCAGTGACTGTGGGCCACGATTGACCAAGTCCCCAGCAAACCAGAGCTGGTCTTGCTGGGGATCAAAGTTAATGTGTGCTAACAAACGCTGTAGCGGTTCGTAGCAGCCTTGGACATCACCGATTGCGTAGGTGGCCATGCGTGTGCTCCGTGGTGAAACAGACTGCGTTAAATTCGTGCGAATATTGGCAGTATCAATTCAATGCGTTCGGTGCTGATAAAGTAAAAACAGGGATAGTGGCGTGAAATAGGGTGCCATCGTCTGCTTGCATGACGTAGTAGCCGCGCATGCTTCCTACTTTGGTGCGCAACACTGAACCGGATGAGTAACGGTAGGTTTCCCCCGGTTCTATGGTTGGTTGTTCACCGACAACGCCTTCGCCTTGTACTTCTTGCACATCGGCATTACCGTCGGCGATAAACCAGTGACGGCTGCGTAATGTCGCACCATTATCACCACTGTTGTGAATGCGAATGTGGTAGGCAAACACAAAGCGGTCTTCTTCGGGGATGGATTGCTCAGCCAGATATTCGGTATTTACGCTGACTTCAATGCTGTCTTCAATATTCATCCTGCGACTCCGGATCATTGTTCAGTGCATCACTATGGGTAACATCAGTGTCGGCGTTATCTGCTGCAGCGCTTTTTAAGTCAAATACGGCATCAGAGATACGAACATACTCGGCGAGAGTTAGGCGTTCGGGCCGTAAGGTGACATCAATTCCGATCGCTTCTAATGCTTCTGCATCAATCAAACGTTTGAGCGTATTGCGCAGTGTTTTACGGCGCATGCTAAACGCTTCACGTACCACATGTTCAAGCGTTTTGTGATCTTTAGCCGGGTAAGGTAATACGTCGTAAGGAACCAAGCGCACAATGGCCGAATCAACCTTGGGCGGTGGATTAAATGATCCTGGGCCGACAACAAATAGCGGTTCCACTTTGCAAAAGTACTGCGCCATGATGCTCAGGCGGCCATAGTCACCAGTGCCCGGGCTTGCAGCCAGTCGCTCAACCACTTCTTTCTGCAACATAAAGTGCATGTCTAACACCATGTGGTGATGGGCTAGAAAATGGAAAATCAGCGGTGTTGAAATATTGTAAGGCAGATTACCGACAATGCGCAGCTGCTGACCCGGCTGTAAAATAGTGCCGAAGTCGAACTTTAGCGCGTCACCTTCATGGATGCGGAAATCCGGGTAGTTAAAAAACTTGGTGCGCAAAATTGGGATGAGATCACGGTCAAGCTCGACCACATCCAACTTGCCACAGGCTTCCAATAGAGGTTCCGTCAGAGCGCCCATGCCCGGGCCGATTTCAACCAGCGCATCGGTTGCCTTTGGGTGAATGGCGCGCACAATCTTGTCGATGACATGGTGATCGTGCAAAAAGTTTTGACCAAAGCGCTTACGTGCGCGGTGGCCTTGGGCCTTCTGGGGTTGCTTACTCATGCTATTGCCTGTGTCGGCAGGACACGCTTGTTTATCTAATAGCGGTCACTGCGGAATAAAAATAAATACGGTTATGTGCGGTTGCTTGCCATATGTGCCGCAACTGCAATCGCGGTGTTCAAACTGCCAGCATCGGCTTTGCCGGTAGCGGCTAAATCGAGTGCGGTGCCATGGTCGACCGAGGTGCGCACTAAAGGTAACCCCAGAGTAATGTTGGCAGCACGACCAAACCCATGAAATTTAAGCACAGGTAAACCTTGGTCATGGTACATGGCTAAAGCCGCATCGGCGTGTTGTAAATGTTTTGGGGTAAATAATGTATCGGCGGGTAGGGGGCCGATCAAGTCGATGCCTTCTGCTCTTAGCTGCGCTAAGGTTGGATTGATAATATCCAATTCTTCACGCCCTAGGTGGCCATCTTCACCCGCATGAGGATTGAGTCCTGCGACTAATATCCGTGGATCCGCGATACCGAAATAGTGCTTTAAATCGTGATTCAAGATGCGCACGACGCGTGAAATTCGATCGGGTGTTATGGCATCAGCGACGGCACGCAGCGGTAAGTGTGTGGTCACTAAGGCAACTCGCAAATCCGTTGTTGCCAGCATCATCACCACTTCTTCAACACCGCAATAATCGCGGAAGTACTCTGTATGTCCACTGAATGCGATACCGGCTTCGTTGATAATGCCTTTATGTACAGGAGCGGTCACGATTCCCTGCCAGCGACCATCTAAGCAACCGGCAGCCGCAAGGCGTAGTGTTTCGAGTACGTAATCGCTGTTGCGGGCATCCAGTTGCCCCGCAATAACTGGCGTGCGTAACGCAACCGGATAGATGGTTAGGGTACCGTTCCCACTCGCGCGAATGGGACTATCTGGATCAAATACTTGCAGCGTTAATGGCAGTCCTAATTCGGCGGCACGTTGGTGCAGTAGATCGGCATTGGCGATGACAACCAGCTCATGTTCTTGCGGTAATTGTGCAATTTGAATGCATAAGTCTGGACCGATGCCCGCCGGTTCACCGGCGGTAATGGCTAAACGCAGTGTCATTGCGCTTCCTTGATGTCGACATATGCTTCTGAGCGCACTTTACGCAACCAGATCGGCAGTTCTTCGTCAAAGCGGCGTGCGTATAACATTTGACGAATCTGGTTGCGTTGCAGTTCTTCGCCAACGTCGGTTTTCTTACGCCCCTGAATTTCTAAAATATGCCAACCGAAGCGGCTTTTGAACGGCGCGCTGATTTCATTGGTGGCTGTGTTTTCCATGGTGGCGTCAAACGCAGGCACCATGTCGCCAGGATTGACCCAGCCTAGATCGCCGCCACTGGCACCGCTACCAGGATCATCACTGAATTCACGGGCTAGTGCGGCAAAATCTTCGCCCGCTTGTAAGCGTTCGTACAATTGTTGAATGAGTTCTTCGGCTTGCGCATCATCACGTACTTCGTTGGTTTGAATCAGAATATGACGCACCTTGGTCTGATCGATCATCTTAGTGCTGCCGCCGCGTTTTTCTTCCAACTTGATAATGTGAAATCCACTGGCACTGCTGATTGGATCAGATACTTCACCGACCGCTAGCTTAGGTGCAACATCGGCAAACAGGCTTGGCAGTTGCGCCTCTTTGCGCCAGCCCATATCACCACCGTTAAGCGCGGTACGACCGCTCGATTCTGCCATGGCTGTGCTGGCGAAATTGGCTCCGGCACGGAGGCGTTTAACGATGTCGTCAGCTTTGTCATTAGCTGCTTTATAGGCCTCAGGACTCGCGCTTGAAGGGACTTCAATCAGAATATGACGTAAGTGATATTCTTCTGCAGACGCCATACGGCCAATATCTGAGGCAAGGAAGTAATCGATGTCTTGGTCGGTAATTTGAATACGTTCACCAACTTGGAACTGCTGTACACGGCTAACACGCATTTCGTTGCGAATTTGTTCGCGAGCATCAACGAAAGACACGCCTTCATCTTTCATGGCTTGTTCAAACTGTTGCAAGCTCATATTGTTTTGCTCAGCGATGCGCAACATGGCATCGTTAAGCTGACTGTCGGTGACGCGGATACCCGAACGGTCAGCCATTTGCACCTGAATGCTTTCTGAGATCATGCGTTCTAAAACCTGTTCGCGCAGCACATCTTCGCTGGGTAATTCACTGCCACGATTCTGCACTCGAACGGTATTTAGGCGTTTTTGCAGTTCACTTTCCATCAATACGTCGTCATCAACGATGGCGATTACACGGTCGATCAATACCGGTGCTGCTTGTGCTGTAATAGCACTTAGCGCGAATGTGGCGCAGGCGATAAATTGTTTAAAAGTCATGATATTGCCGTCTTGAGTATCCATTGATGCCGTCGCTGATAAGTTCATCAGTACCGCTGCCGAAATTGCCTAGTCCTTTTAACTGGAAGCTAAGCATGAAGCCATATTTTTTATCTGTGGTGTAATCCACATCAGAGCTGTCGTTGCTGGAGCTTTCGCGATAAAGCGCTTGTACACGCCAGCAACAACTTTGATATTCGAGTCCTGCTATTGATTCCAATACAGGACTAACAGGTTTTCTTTCATCGGTATCGTACTTACGCAAATCACGTAGTTGTCTTGCGACCAAAGCCCACCGGTCGTTTAGTGCCCAAAATGCTCCTGCATCTAACTGATGTGTGCTGGTGGACACAGATTCTGTGCTCGTAGAGTAACTCTGCGTACGGGTACTACTGACGCTTAACATACGGTTATTCGAGCCTTCATAGCGCGCACCGTATTTGCGCTGTCTAGCGTAGTCGTAGTAAGAATCCCATTCCAGTGTAGAGAAGACAGACCAAGATTCACTTGGGTTCCATTCAACTTCTCCTAGTGTACTGGAAGTTGCTCGGAGGTCGTACTCCCCAACGTTGGTTCCGGTTAATTGCACGTCACGATCGCGTTGGTAATAAATTCGGCCAATGCTTGCACGTAGCTGCTCCAAACCATCATCCCGAATAAAGCGGCTGGTTAAACCAACACTCATTTGATTGAGATCTGCTAAGCGGTCGCCACCGGTAAAGCGGTCACCGGTAAAAAGGCTGGCGAATGTCACTGTGGTGAGCTTAGTATCGAAATTAGGCACGAGATCCTGATTATCGATGTAAGGGCTACGCACGTAATAGATGCGCGGTTCTAGAGTCTGTTGATATTCATCACCAAACCAATCAAATTCTCGATCAAAGTACAGGCCCGCATCGACACTGTAGCGGGCGGCACCATAGGCCGGTTTTTCATCAAACCCATCCAACGCTAGTACTGTCGCATCGGTATCGTACAGGTGATAACTGCGATAGCGATATTCTGCACCAGGCGTTAAGTATCCGAATGGCCATTCCATCGGATAAAACGCACCAGAATCTGACACTAAACGATCACCATTAATGGCGCTAAAACCAGATAGTGTTTGGTCAATATTATTGATAGTGGCTTCGCTGTCGCGATTAAAACGCGTGGTTTGCAGTGTTTGGGTAAAACGTAGACCATTGAGCGTTTGCGGTTTGTAATTCACATTAAATTGCGGCAAACGTCGATAAGGACGATTCGCTAACGTGATGTCATCGTCGATTGTTTGGAAGCTTTCAATTGTCGCGTCGGCATGCCAGCTACCTTGATCGAAAAGAATCTCACCGCGACGAGGAAGGTGCGTTGTTCTATCAACCGCAGCGCTTGGATTCATGTCATTTAAATAATCGCTATCGCTAACGTGATTGTAGACCCAGCGATGTTGCAAATTCGGCGTCCAGCGTCCCGCTTGCTGGTAGTTGATTAACCAGCGCTCGTCTTGCTCAGTAGCGTCTTTGTTAAGATAAGCATAATTAAGCTCACCATCACCCAGCCATTTGGTTTTATGTCGTAGCTGGCTTTCCCAAACCACACCACGATCAAGAATATGATGAGGAGTAATGGTTGCGTCGAGATTCGGAGCGAGGTTCAAATAAAACGGTATTTGAATATCTTCCGCTTGGCCGAGTTCGTTGACGGTAAATTTGGGATCTAAAAACCCAGTTAGACGGCGATCATCAATTGGAAAGCGGTAATAAGGGATGTAAAGAATTGGCACTTCACGAATTCGTAAGCGTGTATGCCAAGCGGTACCAAAGCCTTCTTCTTGGTCAAGGGTTAATTCACTTGCGGCAAGATCCCAATCATTGCGGCCAGGTTCGCAAAAGGTAACCGTGGCATCTTCAAGTTCTAAAAGATTATCTGACGGTGTTTCTATACTTGCCGCAGTGCCGCGCATGTGGCGTGCAGGAATGGAATAAGCCGCACGATTTAATGCCACTTGGCCATCAACTTCTTGGTAGGTTGCAGCATCACCGCTAAGGGACAGTACGGGGGTGTTTAACGTCACGTTGCCAGTAAACAGCGCCTGACGTTCATCTGGCTGCCAATCGGCTTGATCGGCGGTTAAAACTCTATCTTGCTGGCGAAATATCACATCACCTTCGAGGTGCATAGAACCGCCAATTTGCATTTCTGAAGCATCCGCATCCGCCTCAATGCGATCGCTATCGAGTGGCGTTATATCGGCAGGGCGATACATGCCGCGGCAGAACGAGGGCAACGTCGCTTGCTCTTCTTCGCTGAGCTCTTGTTTCGGCACCCAGCCGAGTTCGGCGACACTATTCACACTCAATAGGAGTAAGGCGATGCCATAAACGCTGGCGCGCAGATGCTTCACTAACGGTGGATGCCGAACGCCAGTGCGCGGTGATATAGTCGACGGCACATCAGTGCAGGCCGGTAACTTGGGTATTTTTATCATGTGCGGCAGCAAGCGCGATTCCAATATGAAGTGTGATATCTTAGCGCGAATAACATGGTGTGGCGCGCGCAGCGCCCAATTCTAGAACGACTGACACTGAGAGGCCAGCATGGATCAGCGGCGGGACGCACTCGCGCACTGGGCAACGGCGATAATTCGCCAGCAAACAGGTTTTGAAATACCAGCAGAATTAGAGATGGTATCAGGTGATGCCAGCTTTCGTCGTTACTTTCGGTTGTGTTGGCTAGATCACAGTTGGATTGCAGTAGACGCGCCTGCCGACAAAGAAGATAACCCACGTTTTGTGCGCATTGCCGAAGATTGGTTCAAACGTGGCGTTCACGTTCCTAAGGTGATTGCCCATGATTTTGTGCAAGGTTTCATGTTGCTACAGGATTTTGGTGATCAAATATTATGGCCGGTTCTTCATTCTGAAGAGGCTAACCGTACTTCTGTTTTGCATCATTATCAGCAAGCCATTGACGAGTTGCTGCGTATTCAGGCTTTGTCTTGCACGCAATTACCGCCCTATGACAATGCATTATTATTGCAAGAGATGGCGTTGTTTCCTGATTGGCTCTGCGATCAGCAATTGGCGATGGCATTGACTGCAGATGAAAGAAAATTACTTGATGATGCCTTTGCTTACTTAGCAGAGTTAGCGTTGGCCCAACCTATAGTAACAGTGCATCGTGATTACCATTCGCGAAATTTAATTCTGGATAGCGATCAGCGTATCGCTGTGATTGATTTTCAGGATGCTGTTGCTGGGCCTGCGACTTATGATTTGGTGTCTTTGCTGCGTGATTGTTATGTGCGTTGGCCTGCCGAGTGGGTTGATGAATTGGCGAGTTACTATTGGCAACACGCCCGACGCTTAGGTATTTGGCACAGTGATTGGTCGGACTTCCGCCAAGCTTTTGATGCGATGGGATTGCAGCGGCATTTGAAAGCCGCGGGTATTTTTGCGCGTTTGAATCTGCGCGATGGCAAAAATGGTTACTTAGCCAGTATTCCAAATACTTGCCAATACCTACTCGATGTTAGTGCTCATGATCCGCACTTGGTCCAATTTCATCAGTGGTTAGTTATGCGCTTTATGCCGGCGCTGGAGCAATTTGAATTGGGATGTAGTGAGTCATGAAAGCCATGATTCTAGCGGCTGGACGAGGTACTCGTATGGCGCCGTTGACGGATGCTTGCCCTAAACCTTTATTGCCGTTAGCTGGTAAGCCACTCATTGTGCATCACATCGAAAAACTCGTCGCGGCGGGGATTACCGATATTGTGATTAATCATGCTTGGTTGGGTGAACAAATAGAGCGGGCGTTAGGTGATGGTTCTAGCTTCGGTTGCAGTATTCAGTATTCTGGCGAACTAGAAGCATTAGAAACAGCGGGCGGTGTCTATCAGGCGTTACCTTTACTTGGCGCCGAGCCATTCTTGTTAGTGAATGGCGATGTCTGGACTGATTGGGGTTACGAACGAGCTCTATTTATTGAGCTCGCTCCCAGTGATTTGGGTTTTTTATGGCTGGTGGATAATCCGGATCATAATCCGAACGGTGATTTCGGATTGACGAATGAAGGCTTAGTTTTATCTCAACCGGATACGACGGGTTACACCTTCAGCGGCATGAGTTTATTACGCCCTGAACTTTGGCAAGGTTTTATAGCGGGTGCGCATCCATTGGCCCCAATGTTGCGTAATGCAATGACACATCAACGAATTCGCGGTGAACATATGCAGGCTCGATGGGTAGATGTTGGAACGCCACAGCGTTTATACGATCTTGAGCAGCTTCTATTGGCTGAGGCGACGCGATGAACTTTTGGTTCGGCAAGCTTACTGGTGCTGTGATTGGATTGTTTAGTGGTGGCCCGTTTGGTTTATTGATCGGTGCTTTTGCTGGGCACTTATTTGATCAAACAATTTCAAAGAATCTACTGGGTAAGCAAGAGTCCGAGTGGACGCAGGGAAGCCCGGAACGACGGCCATTCAAAGACAGCAAAGGTTCAAGTAAGCAAAACGCCCGCGTGCAAGAAGTCTACTTTGCGACTGTTTTTCGTGTGATGGGATGTATTGCCAAAGCTGATGGCCGGGTTAGTGAGCGAGAAATCGCCGCAGCAACAACCATTATGGATCAAATGGGGTTGACGGGAGATCAGCGCCAAAAAGCCATTGGATTGTTCACGGAAGGCAAGGGCATGAATTACGACTTAGCCCCAGATCTAAAATCGCTCAGTGCAGCATGCCGTGATCGTGATGATTTAATTCAGATGTTTGTTGAAATTCAACTCAGCGTTGCATATGCCGATGGCCAGTTGAGTCGTGATGAGAAGCAGTTGTTCTCGCAAATTTGCAAAGCTTTAGGCGTTGGCGCATTTCAATTTGAATGGATTCACAATCGAGTTCGTGCGGGTGCGCGCAGTCAGCAATCGCAGGGGCGAGCTGGCGGTCGTCAACAAGCGCCTCGTACGAATAAGACATCTGAATTGAATGACGCTTATGCCATTCTAGGGGTCAAGTCCTCTGTCGCGGATGCTGAATTGAAGAAAGCGTATCGTCGACTGATGAGTGAACATCATCCTGATAAGTTAATAGCTAAGGGCTTGCCCGAATCTATGATGCGCTTGGCGAAAGAAAAGACGCAGGAAATTCAAACCGCGTACGACAAAATCCGCAAGCATCGTCGCGCCAGTGCTACTGGCTAATCAACCTTGCCTCGCAATGCCTTTATTTGACCACGTTTAACCTTACTCTCTACCCGACGTTTTTTGGATGCGAGTGTCGGCCTAGTTGCCATGCGTGGTTTAGGCACAGTGCTAGCGGCTAGCAATACCTGTCGTAAGCGTGCAATAGCATCTTCGCGGTTTTGTTCTTGGGTGCGAAATTGCTGAGCCTTAATGATTAATACACCATCTTGGGTCAGGCGTTGATCGGCGGTTGCCAATAAACGCTCCTTCCAGCTAGGTGGAATCGAGGAGTTCGGCACAGAAAAGCGCAAATGGATCGCGCTTGATACTTTGTTGACGTTTTGACCGCCAGCTCCCTGAGCTCGTACGGCTCGTATCTCCAGCTCGCTCCAAGGAATCGTGACGCCTCGGCCAATGAATAAGCCCGTTGTGATCGTGTCCATTAAGCTACCTTTACATCCGCTAAATAGAAGGCGATTGCCCAAAAGTGGCAAAAAGCACCTGCCATCACAAATAGATGCCAAATTTCATGAAAGCCAAACCAGCGCGGCCACGGGTCTGGTTTTTTGGTGGCGTACACTATCGCCCCTACGGTGTATGCAAGTCCTCCATAGAGTAACCACCATAAAGCTCCAGCAGGAATTGTGTCTATCGCAGGTTCGATAGCAAACACAATTAACCAGCCCATCGAAACGTACACCACTGTAGAAAGCCAGCGTGGTGCGCTGAGCCAAAACAGTTTTAGAAATACGCCCGCCAAAGCCAATGCCCAAACGGCTGAAAATAAACCCCAGCCGACGGGACCATGCAATGGGATAAGGCAGAAGGGGGTATAGCTTCCAGCGATTAGCAGAAATATGGCCATGTGATCTAGGCGCTTGAGCCAGACGATGATGTGATCGGGCGCATGCAATAGATGATACAGTGCGCTGCTGGCGAACATTAAAAATAAAGTAGCGCCAAATATCGAGAACGACACCATATGCCAAACTCCGCCGTATGTTGCAGCCTGAACGGCTAATATACAGAGGGCAACAATGGCGAAAAGCGCGCCGATTAAATGGGTTAAGCCACTGATAGGATCGCGAAAAACTGAATGCATGGTGACATCTTATTGGGTAAAAGAATGTGTGAGAGCCTTTGCATAAAAGTGTAACGGCGCTGGCTTTCGGGGTTACTCTAGGTACGATACGGCTTTTCTGAGTTACGGCAAGGATAAAAGTGGCAGCGGAGTCTAAGGGGGTGTTGTTAGCTACCGACACCGGAGCAAAAGGAACCGGACCAGAAGGATGGAGTCTGTATCTGATTCGCACCGCTTCTGGTAGCTTATACTGTGGTGTCACGACGGATGTCGAGCGGCGTTTTCGTGAACATTCTGGTAGTGGGGTGAAAGCCGCTAAATCACTGCGTGGACGCGGCCCTTTGGTCCTAGAGTTTCAGCGCTATATTGGTAGTCGAAGTGCGGCTTTGAAGTGTGAATTTGCGGTGAAACGTTTATCGCGAACTGAAAAAGAAAAGTTGATTTCTGGCTTAAGAAATTTGCCCGATATGATTAACGCGAGTGAGGTCTGAGCTGCTAAATCCATCTTGAGGAACAATAGTTGTGCTTTTATTGACGCAATGGCGCGATCAGCAGGATGACGTCATTTTACATGACTGTCACAATCACCCATTAAACTTTGCCGCCCTTATGCGTAGAATGGGCCGCAGTCTTCGACACGGAATCATTAATTAAACATGTTGCAATCCATCTGGGCTGCTCGCTGGTACTTGTTACTGGGCATCCTGACCTTTCTTATTGTTCTAGTGGTGAATACACCGCTCCATTTTATTTGGCAGTATGCTGAACCGGCATTGGGCCGCATGCCTATCCGTATTCAGAATCCTACAGGCACACTTTGGCACGGACGTTTGGTCGCGGACGCTCCAGAGGTTGGTCCTGTGCAAGTCACTTGGCGCTTAAGCCCATTGTCGTTGTTAAGTGCTCAGCCTGAACTGAACTTAAGTGTCGATAACGAACGCGTACGCTTGCATGGTGATGCCGCTGTGACTATAGATCTGGCGACGATGACACCTTCTTCTATCATGTTGACCGACGTGTCGGGTTACCTAGATAGCCAAGTTGCGGCTAAGGCACTGAAAAGTATGCGAGTGTCTGTAAAGGGTGACGCCGAGTTGTCACAGTTGAATGGTGAGTTTGATTTAGTCAGCAAACAAGTTCTGAGCTTGACTGGGCGTCTTATATACAGCGGTGGCAACGTGCAATTTCCCGTACAGCGCAATCAGGTCGATGCGCTTTTGCCAATGCTTATTGGCGAGATGGGTATGGAAGACGATACCGCTGTTATGAATGTTAAAACACCTGAAGGTAAAGATATTGCTCGCGTATTTTTACAGGCAGATGGCTGGGGTGGTGCATCAATGCGTAAACGCGCCGTGGATTTGGTTGGTCAGCAATGGCCGGATAAACAGGCGACGGAGGACACGGTTATTTTTGAAGTGTCCCATAAGATTCTATAACCTGAGTCCTTTGTTTTTGGGGTAGTTTCCTTTGATGGAACAAGCAGCAGATATAAAACCTTGGCAGCGCTTAACGGTGCGCTTTGGTAAGATCGTATTAACGCTTCTGTTGGCCTGGTTGATGGCGCTTTTGGTGTGGCTGATTATTGCCCCTGAGCCGCTATACCTCAAGGCACCAACGAAAGGTGGATCGAATCGTACAAGTTTCGAAAGTGCGGGCGCCGGCTCGTATCATGTATTTGGTGAAGTCGGCGTTGCTGAAGTCGTTGAAGTTAAGGCTGTCGATGCCCCTGATACTCGTTTGCGCCTGTCCTTATTGGGCGCGACTCAATCCTCGGTAGAAGAGGAATCGAGTGCCATCATTGCGCGTAAAGGCAGTGGTGGAGATTTTTATCGTATTGGTGATGTGGTTGAAGGTCGTACGCGCTTAGCCGCAGTGTATAAAGATAAAGTGATCTTAGACACGGCAGGAAAGCTCGAAACATTGAAGTTTGATGAGGTATCCAGTGCCGGTATTGGTGTTGCTAGTCAGACGCCAGAGCGCAATGAACGGCCAGATACCGACGATCGGGCTAAATCCTTGCGCGAACGTTTTAGTCGAGTACGCAGTACACAAGATTTTATGATGGTCGCTAGTGAAGCCGCACAGCAAGATCCTGAAGAGATGTTGAGCGGTTTAGGGTTAGAGTCTCAGGGATCGGGTAGTGGTTATAAGGTAACGGCCGGGTCAATACTGACGCAGGTTGATCTAAAGCCTGGGGATATAGTGTTGTCTGTTAATGGACAGCCATTGGGCGATGCTTCAAGTGACTCAAGCTTATTAGAGCAAGTGATGAGTGAAGGTTCGGCTCAAATAGAAGTACAGCGCGGAAATAGTCGCTTTATGGTCAATCAGAGTTTTGGATTAAGGAATTAAGTGTGTTGAAACAATGGGTTTTGGCGGTATTGCTACTGATTAGTGTAGTAAGCCCGATTCAGGCGCAGGAAAGCTGGCAGATCAATCTGAAGGATGCAGATATCGGCGCATTTATTAGTCAAGTTGCCGATATTACGGGCAAAAGCTTTGTGGTTGATCCGCGGGTAAAAGGTAAGGTTAACGTTATCACCAGTGAAGCTATGAACAGTCACGGTGTATATGAGTTGTTTTTGTCAGTACTACAACTGCATGGCTTTGCTGCAGTACCTGCTGGTGATGTGATTCTTATCGTGCAGCAAAATGATGTGAAGCAAAATGGTCGCGATTTGGACGAAAAAGCCGGTATTGGAAGCCAAGAGCTGTTGACCAAAGTCATTATGATTAAGAACACGCCAGCGCTTGATCTTGTGCCAATCTTACGCCCGTTAGTAGCCAAGTATGGGCATTTGGCTGGGGTGAAATCGTCGAATGCGCTAATTATCTCTGATCACGCCGTCAATATTCGTCGCATTGAACAAATTATTGACCGTCTGGATAAATCCGGTAGTGAAGAGCTTGAAGTTATTCAGCTTAAGGAAGCATGGGTTGGCAACGTAGTGACCATGCTACAGAGCTTAGATCCAGCTAAAGTCTCCCAAGGCAATGCCAATAATACCGACAATACCTCTGGCAGTATTCGTGTTGTAGCTGACGAGCGTAGTAATCGTTTAATTATTAAAGGCGAGAAAACTGCGCGTGAACGTATTCGTCAGCTAATTGAGCAGCTTGATCAGCCTTCGTATTTTAGTGGTAGTGCTCAAGTTATTCGTTTGCATTACGCCGACGCTACTAAGCTGGCGGAAATGTTGAAAGCCTTAATGGCCGATACATCGACTGGCAAAGATGAAAATCAAGCGAAAGGGCAAGCCGCTATTTATGCTGATGAAGACTTGAATGCGCTGGTTGTTCGAGCTGAACCATCCTTGATGAAGGAAGTGCAAGAACTGGTAGCATCGTTAGATGTGCGTCGTGCTCAAGTACTCATTGAGTCTGCGATTGTTGAGGTGACTGGTGATAACAGTGCTGCGTTAGGTGTGCAATGGGCTACGGGCAATCTGGATGCGCCTGTTGGCGGTACTAACTTCAGTAATGCTGGCCCATCCTTATCGTCTATTGCGACAAGTATTGCGACCGGCGATGTCGGTTCTGCCGTCGGTAGCGGTTTAACTTTAGGTGGTTATAGTGAAATTAACGGCGAAGTTGATTTTGGAGTGGTGATTCAGGCATTGCAAAGCAATACCGCGACTAATCTTTTATCGACACCAAGTATCATGACGTTGGACAACCAAGAAGCGGAAATCATTGTTGGTCAAAACGTTCCTTTCCGTACCGGTTCAACAGCATCAAGTAGTAACGCCAATCCGTTTACTACGATTACTCGTGAAGATGTTGGTATAACGCTGAAAGTGAAACCACATATTCATGATGGTCAAGCGATTCGTCTCGAAGTAGAGGCTACTGCAGAATCTGTCGCCCAGACCAGTGTTGATGGTAGCGCCGACTTGATCACTAACAAGCGTTCGATTAAAACAATGATTTTATCGGCGGATAAAGAAACCATAGTGCTAGGTGGTTTAATTCGCGATGATGTGAGAGAAGTGGTGAGTAAGGTGCCGTTATTGGGCGATATTCCATTAATTGGCTGGTTGTTCCGCTCTAAATCGACCAGCACAGTTAAAAGCAATTTAATGGTGTTCTTGCGTCCAACGATCGTTAGTAGCTCCACAGGTGCCCGTGAATTAACTCAAGATAAATTCAACGGTATTTGGGAGTTTACGGTGTCTGAAAAATTAGGCGTTGATAGTATCGATGCTGAAATTAACAATCTATTTAAAGGATTGCCAATTCGCGAGAAGTAAGCGAATCGAAGAATGTTGTTGCGGTGGCTCAATAGGCTATTGAGCCGCCGCTAATTGCAGGACATCTATTCCTGCTTGTTTAAATAAATCGACTAAACCAATCAGTGGTAGCCCTATCAAGGCATTGCTATCGCGACCTTCTAGTGCAGTAAACAGCGCAATTCCTAATCCTTCTGCTTTAAAACTACCGGCGCAGTCATACGGCTTTTCTATATCTACATAATGCTCAATTTCGTCGCTACACAGCTGGCGAAAACAGACATCAAAGGGCTCGACTAAACTCCATGATTCTCCGGTGTTGGCGTTGAATAAAGCTAACCCTGTATGGAAACGAATTTTGTTTCCTGAAGCTTGTTTTAACTGCCTGATCGCTGTTTCTCGATTGCCCGGTTTACTGACTGCTGCACCATTTAGCACGCAGGCCTGATCGCTGCCAATAATCCAATGATGAGGATATTGTTGGCGTAATGCTTGGGCTTTTTCTAATGCTAAGCGACCGACGTATTGCTCAGGTGTCTCGTCTGCTTGCTGCGATTCGTCAATATCTGGTGAGGCGCATTCAAAGGGAATGCGTAATCGACTTAAGAGTTCTCGGCGATAAGGTGAGCTTGAGGCAAGTAGTAATTTAAAAGGCTGGGTGCTCATATTTGAGGGTCTTTTATGTGGATGTAAAAAAGGGAAGCTGAGCTTCCCTTTTTTATCAAACTGGAATTATTAAGCGAAGTTAGCGTTCGCGAAGTCCCAGTTAACCAGTGCCCAGAAACCTTTCAGGTAATCAGGACGCACGTTGCGGTAATCGATGTAGTAAGCGTGTTCCCACAAATCAACTGTCAACAAAGGTGTAACACCTTCTTCGGTGATAGGGGTTGCAGCGTTTGACGTGTTTACGATGTCTAAAGAACCATCTGCTTTCTTAACTAACCAAGTCCAGCTTGAACCAAAGTTGTTCACTGCGCTGTCGTTGAATTTAGCTTGGAAATCAGCAAAAGATCCGAACGCAGCGGTAATTGCGTCGGCAATTGCGCCAGTAGGCTCGCCACCACCGTTAGGGCTTAGGCTATTCCAGTAGAAAGTGTGGTTCCAGATCTGAGCAGCGTTATTGAAAACACCACCAGATGAAGTCTTGATGATTTCTTCTAGGGTTTTACCTTCGAATTCAGTACCACCGATTAAGCCGTTCAACTTTTGAACGTAAGTGTTGTGATGCTTACCGTGGTGAAAATCTAATGTTTCTGCAGAAATATGAGGTTCTAGAGCAGTTTTTTCGTACGGTAGAGCAGGAAGTTCAAACGCCATGGTGTGTCTCCATTCTAGTGCTGAGTCAGGTTGCTTGGTCGCACTCTGGGGTGCATATCCTTCCGAAATGGGGGCAAAGTAGCGGATTTCAAGGGCAGAATTGCAATTGAAAGTACAAATGCCACATCCATAAAACGGATTGTGAATAATAGCACTCAGTTGCTACAGCGTGCTATTCACGTAAAACATAGGGTTATTCCTAGTGTTTTCGCTACTAGGGCGGCTATCGACGCGGTTGATTACCGTGATTAATGCATATGAACATAAATCTGACACCGTTCATCTGAAAAAGAGCTGAACAATGGCGTCAATGCAGGTATAACTTGCTTAAGCTTTATTAGCTATATGGTTGAAAAATAAACAAAAGCAGTACTTAATCATAATATTGTTATACTGATGCGATTAGATTCAGTCGTTCGCACGAGCTGCAAATTAGAGGAATTATCATGGATAAAGAGCAACCACCAGTGGTGCCTAAAATGACGGCATCCGCTGATGATAGTGCATTGCGTCAACAACAGGCCCGTCGTCAGGCCGCACAGCGTGCTGCACGAACAACCAACCCGCAACGAGCGGTAGTTGCTCCAGCGCCGAAGGCGAATCAAACTTTGGCTATTGCTGCTTTGGTTATTGGTTTAGTCGCAGTGGGGGGAGCTGGTTTCTTATTTACTCAATTGCAGGAAACTCAAGCGGCATTAAGTGATGCGCAGGCTGTTATTCGTGATCAGGCTGTAAATATTGACTCATTGAATGAGAAGCTGTCAGTAACCGGCGAAAATGCAGATTTATCCGTAGACGCTTTAAAGTCTTTGTTACGTGAGCACGACCAAGAAATTCGTAAACTGTGGGATGTCGCTAATAAACGTAATAAGTCTGCGATTGAAGATAACACTAAGAGTGTATCCATCGCGCGCTCAGGTGTTGATAGCTTGAAGAAATCGCAGGCGCAAATGCAGACAACTGTTGATGCTGCTGCGAAATCAATTTCAGATGCTAACGTCGCAATCGCTGCCGTTCGTCAACGTCTTGATCGCGTTGAGATTGCGGCTAGTTCATTACCTGCTGAAGCTGAATTAGCCATCGCGCAAAATAAAGAAGCTGTGCAAACGGTTGAAACAACATTAGCTGGCTTGAACGCAACGGTCGAAAAAATGCGCAAGGCGGGAACATCGGGTGATATCGGTGGGATGAAGCTTGAAATAGAAGATATTCAAATTCGTCTTGATCGTATTCAAAATGCTCTTGGTGGTACTGCCCCATGATGTGGCCTGAGGGATGGATGATCACTCTTAAGCAACCGGAATTGTCGCTACAGAAATCACCCTTTACCCTCAGACTAACTTATGGACGATTACTACGCAGTGTTGGCCCAGCGAGCGCTGCGTTTTCTTCAGGCTTGCGTAGCGATACGCCATCGACAGCCTTCTTTTGTGGTTATCAAGCTGCAATACGTTTTGTAGATCCTTTGTTAGAGGCCGAGCAGTGGGGCGCGCTTTGCGTTTCCGAGAAAGGATTGAAATCATTGTCGTCGATGACAACTCGTTTGGATCATGAGCGAGGTTGGCTATCAGGTGTTAAGTCACATGCGCTGATGATTGGCCAAGGCATGGACTGGCTATATATATTAGCTAAGCGTGACGACGATATTGTTGCTCTTAAGGTCGCTGCAAACAGTGACGGCATACGAATTATCCCCAATCAAAAACCACAGCCATTTGTTCCAGACGCTCAGCATTCAGCTATTGCGTTAGAGGCAGTTGACGTCAAGGCGGCAGTCATATTTACCGATGCACACGCTAATATTAATCGTCCATTTCGCTATTGGGAGGATGTGTGTGTTGGATTGGCTTTTGCGGGTTGGATAGTGCGCCAGCTAATTATGCAAGAGAGCGACGTATCACTCGATTTCAGTGACGCTATTCAAAAGATTCAATCTGAATTTTCAAATAATACTCAAGGATACAGCATAGACACTCTACAGCTCGTCGATGATTTGTATCGAGAAATGATGATTGCTGGAGATCAGATCGTTGGCGATTCTGCTGTATCTTGGAAAAGAGACCGTCTATTACTGGCGTTAGGTGAGAAAGCTCGGCAAATGTTACGCGAAAAAATGGCCGACTAGTCGGCCATTTTTTTGAGATATGAAAAGTTTTTATCGCACCGTCACGGTAACCGGAGGTGCAAGAACGGGGGCATTTCCAATATTCGGTAGTGCTACCTTAGGTTCCTGCACTGTCGTTAGCACGCGTGTCTCTTTATTACTTAATAATGGATCGACGGTTTGTTCGACACCTAATGATTCTGCTGATGCAGCCGTTGGCGCGAGTGCCGGCGTTTCAATTGCAGTATAAGCGAGATCTTGGTTCAGTAATCGTGGTATCTCAATACTTTGTGATGTCGTGCGGTTGTAGCGCAAAGTATTGCTGTAGTCATAATGATGGGTACGTTGCTTTGCTTCAGTGACCGCAGCTTCAAGATCATCAGAATAATAATCATCTTTATCGCCCGGATACAGTGTGTCGGCGAATGCTAGATTCGAGAATACACACAACAGCAAAGAGAATGTTATTTTTCTACTCATGTGGCAGCCCTAGTTAGCGGCGAATTTGTGTAGAAATACCAACGGTCGAGCGAGCATCTTTCACGCGTAGTTCGTAATTTTCGCTTTTGTAAGTAACATCACGAAGTAAAGTTACTTTCTTCTGCGGTACATCATTATCTTCTTTCGGGCTGGTGCCTTGCTCGGTATCTGTAACATCTTCTTCTGTTATTTGGCGTCCTAGTGCCGTATCTCTTACAGGCTTTTGAGCCTCTATTGTAGCTGCTTCACCGGCAGCCGTTGGTCCCATGGCACCTTCGATTACTAACTCTTCCATTTCAGTATTGAGTAGCTTTGGTAATGGAAAACTTTTCGATGTAGTACGATTATACCAAGCATGTCCAACATACTCAGTCTGACTAGGAGAGTGTTTGGCGGCATCAACTGCCTCGTCCAATTGCGGGGAGTAGTAAGCCTTGGCAGCATCGTCGTATGACAATGCCGATACAGATAACAGCAGACCAGTGGTCAGCAAGGTAACGCGGGATAGACAGCGCATCATTACAACAACCCCTTTTTTGTTTGTTTTTGTTATTTTTTACAAGTGTGTCATTATAGATCAAAGATCACTTTGTGTACACTTTATGTCCTACTTTACCGATTGCATCGAAGTCGTTCAACGGTAACAATAGAGCACTGCTTCACAGGTCTGATACATTCATGTGAGTAAGAACAAAACTCGGTTATTCTTAAACAGTATAAAGACCGAATGCCAAATAGGCGGAAGATAATAATGATAAAAACACTGTCTCGTAGTTTCTTGATCCCTGTAACCATCTTTGCCAGCGTAGTGGCGATGACAGGTTGCACTAATTTTCATCAATCAATTGGTGATAATTTTGGGTCGTACCCTAAATGGCTGTTTGGCCCTAAGGGTCATTACTATAAATCTGTGGGTTACCGTTGGGATTATGAAAATACCGCATTGGTATATATCTATCGTCCTATTAGTGTCTGGGCTATGGATGAAGTTGAAGCCCCTAGTTTTAACGTCAACAACGAGCGTCTATTTAACTTCAAGGGCGGCGGTTACACTTGGTACGAAATGGAGCCTGGCACCTACGACATCGTCGTACGGCGCGGAATATTCGGCTTAGAAGGTATAGGTGATTTTGTTTTCGCTAAGTATTCAGATTTCGATTTTCAAGTGGAAGCTGGCAAGGTGTATTACCTACGTTACTCCGAAATAGATCCTGTGAACGTGATTGTCGGCGATAACGGCCTGACGACTGGAGATGGACCATTACAGCTAGTTCCCCATTCCTTAGCAATGAAGGAAATGGAAGACACTAAAATGATTCATCATGGTCGTGATTTAATTACGCAAAACGGTCGTAAAGAACGAGATCTAAGTGATATGGCTGATGCCAGTACTAATAGCTCTAAGCGTGAATCGAGCTCAAATGCTCCAACTCCAGCGAAAGGTGGCATTGATGCGCCGGAAGGTTTGAAAGCCAAGCCTCGTTCAGAGCAAGAAGAATGGTGGCCATTCTAATTTGCGAACAATGCATGTGGACGTTTTAGACTGTCACCGCTTGCGCTACAATACAGACCAGACTGACGCCCACTGATGTGGGCGTTTTTACGCCCATCCATTGCCATTGGCTAACGTGAAGCGCTTTTTTATATATTCACTACTACGCCCATAAGCCTTTGAGAGAGAGCCCATCATGACTGTGATCAAGCAAGAAGACCTGATCCAGAGCGTTGCAGACGCGCTGCAGTACATTTCGTACTACCATCCAAAAGATTTTATTGATGCAGTTCATGCTGCATACGAGCGTGAAGAATCGAAAGCCGCGAAAGATGCGATGGCTCAAATTCTGATTAACTCGCGCATGTGTGCGATGGGTAAGCGTCCTATTTGTCAGGATACCGGTATTGTTACTGTGTTTTTAACGATTGGTATGGACGTTAAATTTGAAGGCGACATGAGTGTCGAAGATATGTGTAATGAAGGCGTTCGTCGCGCTTACACACATCCCGATAACGTGCTTCGCGCCTCTGTATTGGCCGATCCCGATGGTAAGCGGGCCAACACTAAGGACAACACGCCTGCGATTATTCACATGAAACTGGTTCCGGGTAATACAGTGGATGTGCATGTTGCGGCAAAAGGCGGTGGCTCTGAAGCTAAATCGAAGTTTGCGATGTTGAATCCATCGGATTCCATTGTTGATTGGGTATTAGAGCAAGTGCCCAAAATGGGTGCGGGCTGGTGTCCTCCGGGTATGCTAGGCATAGGCATCGGTGGTACTGCTGAGAAAGCCATGATGTTGGCGAAAGAAGCGTTGCTTGAGCCAGTGAATATTCAAGAGTTGCAAGCGCGCGGCGCGCAGAATCGCGCTGAAGAATTGCGTTTAGAGCTATACGAAAAAGTTAACAAGCTAGGTATCGGTGCTCAAGGTTTGGGCGGTTTAACTACAGTTCTCGATATCAAGGTGGCTGACTTCCCAACACACGCTGCGAACAAACCTGTGGCGATTATTCCTAACTGTGCTGCGACTCGCCATACGCATTTCGTATTGGATGGATCCGGTCCTGCGCAGTTGAAAGCACCAAAGCTAGAAGACTGGCCAGAAATTAGCTGGGAAGTCGGTGATAGCGTTCGTCGTGTTGACTTGAACACAGTGACGCCAGAAGACGTTAAAGATTGGAAAACAGGCGAAACTATTTTGCTATCAGGCAAGATGCTGACTGGCCGTGATGCGGCACACAAGCGCATGGTTGAGATGATTGCTCGTGGTGAAGAGTTGCCGGTTGATCTGAAAGGGCGCTTTATATACTACGTCGGCCCCGTTGATCCTGTGCGCGAAGAAGTCGTTGGTCCTGCAGGTCCAACGACGGCAACACGTATGGATAAGTTCACCCGCACCGTTCTTGAGAAAACTGGCTTGCTGGGCATGATTGGTAAATCGGAACGCGGTGACATTGCTATCGAAGCGATTAAAGATAACGAAGCGGTTTATTTGATGGCTGTTGGTGGTGCTGCATATTTAGTATCCCAAGCGATTAAAGGCGCAGAAGTTGTTGGTTTTGCGGATCTGGGAATGGAGGCTATCTACGAATTTGATGTAGAAGACATGCCAGTAACCGTAGCTGTCGATACTAAAGGTGAGTCTGTGCATAAGACGGGTCCACAAGAGTGGTTTGCTCGTATCAATGCAACGGAAGTTAACTAATTCAGCACTAGGTTGAATCAGTAACGACAAGAAAGGAGCTTCGGCTCCTTTTTTATGCTTTATTAATGGCTCACTGAAAATATCTAGGCTTAGCGTCAGAAGGAATTTGAGATGCGTAGAAGGTTATCAGATCAAGAATTACGGCAAGCGCTGAGTGAACTGTCGCAATGGCATACTCAGTTGATAGACGAGGCACAAAGCCTTACTCGTTCTTATCCGTTTAAAAACTTTATGGCGGCTCTGACGTTTGCTAATCGCATTGGCGAGCTGGCTGAATCCGCCAATCATCATCCGCAGCTCAACGTACAGTGGGGTCGTTTAGATATTTTCTGGTGGTCGCACGATGTTGGAGGTATTAGCACTTCCGACGTCGATCTAGCTCGTGCCAGCGACGCATTATTTAACACTTTATGAGCCACCTGTAAGATAGGCTCATCCAATACAATGGCTTATTCGAATTTGATATCAGGAATTTCGTCATTGTTACTATCCGAAACAAATAATTATTTCTCTGGCGCTGTTCATTCTTAGTAACGACTTCTAGCTGACGCCCCTCCGCTCTCGTCAGAAAAACGGCGAATTTTTGTCTGCATTTTAATCAAAACTCTTCCCACCTCGGGTTAATACCGATCACTTTTTGACGTTGCATTATGAGATTTCTCTTTTAATTGAGAAACGGTTGTTTAATAAAAGGTTATAACTGACCCTCGGAACCGTCAGCTTTGAAATATCAACTATGCTCTGCAAAGCCCCCGTGGATTCCTGAAGAAAGGAAATTGCATGAACTTTCGACTATTTCTAACGGCGTTATTCGCAACTTTTATAGCTGCGGCAAATGCCCAAGATAATGTTCCAGCACTAGATGCCGAAGTAGCTCCCTCCAGCTTGTATACCGGCTTTGAGCAGTTGTTGGACGATGATCAAACGCTTGTTTTAGAGGATTTAATTGATCTAGATCCAAATATTCGTCGCGTTGCTTTGTATCACAATGGTGATCGCTTACATCGTCAAATTCCGAAGCAAGTGCATTTGATGATCGAAAATAAACTGATGCATCGCATGATGGATAGTGAACGTTTTGAAGTTATTCAGTGTTTAGAATGCCGAACTACTCAAGTGGCGATGAAAGCCGATAAGTTAGAGATATCTCATCCTGCGGAAGACAACCAATCGCTACGTAAGTTAGGCAAACAAGTACGTGCAGACGCATTTATGTTTTGGAATGCCTCTGTGCATGAAAATAAATTCACCATTAATTTACGCATGGTAGATGCGCGCGATAATAAATTATTGTGGATAAAAGAATATTCCAAGAAGACTACGCTAGAGCAAGAAACCGAAGGTTTTGACAGTGTTACCTATGAATTTACTGTAGGCGCATGGGGTATCAGTGCAGAGCGCGATAATTCGGTTACTAACGCGACCGAAGATGTAAAAGGCATGACAGTATTTGGTATTCGTCGCCGCGAGACCACGAGTTTAGACGACAGCATTGAGTACACGCTAGCACTTGAGTACTTCAAAAACTTCTCTAATACCGACTATTTCGACGTGTCAGGTATCAACTTAGAGGGGCGGATTATTGCTGATATTCCTGCAATGGATTCGCTACTCGATACCAAAGTTTACATGGGAATAGGCCAATCATTTTATAACGATACTAACTCCTTGGTGTTCCGTTTTGGTTTTGAATTTCCTTTCTTTAAAGACGGCTTTGTTGATTATGGCGTGGTTTACATGCCTGAAGGTGATGCACGTTGGTTGGATGTTGCTGACTATGAACGTACCGGTAAATTCGGTGGTGCCAGCTACGATTTAACCCTTGGTTTACGGTTTTAGGAATGACTATGAAGAATTTAACGCTACTCATTTCTGCGATCGCACTGGTTAGTTGTTTATCAGGTTGCAGTTACGAACGATCAAATCGCATGCTCAAAGGCTATGGCAATTCTGAATGGACGGAAGAAACGAAAGCGGCGCCTGAATCAGAAGAAATTACCTTGCAAAAAGTAGCCGAACAGGCAAAAAAACAACATGGACTGATGCATATTCATCGCTATGGCGAAGGCTACGATATCCTACTGACCTTGGATGCCGGCGATAGCGATGTGAAGTTTATTATGGATTTACCATCCAGTAATGAAGAAAAAGCCTCGGGTGATCCTCTTATAAGCGATGATGCTGAACAGAGTGCTGAGGACAAAGCGCTGGCAGAACAAGGCGCGGCAGCCAATGAAATTGAAGATGCGCAAGCGCGTAAAATCGCCAGTATTGAAGGAATGACTAAGCACATTCTCAATGCTCAAAGCCTATTTTATAAAAAGCAGTATTGGGATGCCTTAGATGAAACCAATGCAGCGTTGGATAAAGTTCCTGATTCAGCTCAAGCCCACGCATTAAAAGGCAGTATCTATTATAAAATGGGCTTGGTTGCCGAAGCACGTACCAGCTGGGAAGAGGCTTTACGTCTAGATCCAGAGTTGGATCAAGTTAAAGCCAGTTTAGCGCGTTTACGCTGAGGAGATGGTGATGAAAGTACTATCGAAATCTCTCTTAGTATTGCCACTACTGTTTATTAGCAGCTTACTTCAGGCAGAAGAAACCTATGAAGTACCGGTTAAAAAAGACGAAGTTGAGGAAGCGCGCTTTAAAAATGAAATGGAAGCGCGTTTGGGGCGCGATATCCAAGCCTATCTTGGCGAAGATCGATTTATTATTCAGGTGGATGCCATTTTAGAGCGTACGCGTTCGGTTGTTAAGCAGGAGGGGAGTCCAGCAAAAGCAGCGCCTGATTTACCAAGTAAGCCGCAAGTAGGCTCTCGTATTTCACTGCAACCGGTAGAAACTATTAATCCCGCGGATTATGAAGAGCTACCAGGTTTGCCCGTCAACGAACTGCCGCTGTTAATGGAAAATCAACAGCAGATGCAAACCTTGCAGCAGCAAGTGCGCAAACTACAACAAGAGCGCGACGCTGTCAGTGAGTATGCAGACCAATTAAAAGAGGCGGCAAATCAGAGCTCGCCCGCGACCAAAGCAACAGAAAAAACGATTGGTTATCGCAATGTTATTAAGAAGTTAACGATTACTTTAGTGGTTGATAACACCTTGAAAGATGAACAGGTGGAATTTCTCAAAAATTTAATTACGCAGAAATCTCAACTTAATGAATTGCGTGGCGACACCTTAAATGTTGTTCGCACAGAATTTAATCGCATAGAACCAAAACCCAGTGTGCAGAGCTTTTGGGAGCAATATGGTCCATGGATCTGGCTTGCTTCCATGCTCCTAGTGGCATTACTGACCGTTGCTCTGTTCTTCGCTCTTTGGCGTCGTATTCTACGCGGTGGCGAAACGGCCAATAGTCGTCCATTAGCGCATGCTGCGGAATCGATTGTAGATGCAAATGCCGCTGCTAATAGCGCAAATAATACAACGAACAGTCATGCCGAAGACGAAAAAGCCCAGCTTAAATATCGTATTAATGAGGCTCGACAGAAGCTTGTTAGCCAAGGCTTATCGCAGCCGCATCGTTTTCAACAGGGCGTCGCGCAAGCATTGCAAAGTGCACAAGCATTTGAGGTTGCCGCCTTATCAATGACCATGGGAAAGGGCTTGTTTGCTAGCTTGGCACCGCAAGTGACGCCTACTCAATGGCAACAAATTGATGACATGCTGAAAGAAGGCAATTGGAGTGAGTCACAATTGCTGGAAGGTATGGAGCAATTTACCGAGCGCTTGACCAAACAAACGGATGAGCACAATGATAATGCACCATTCTCTTTTTTAAGTAAGTTAAATGATTCTCAGGTCTTATATTTAATTAAAGACGAAGATACTCGCATTAAAGCTCTTGTGATGTCGCAGTTGCCGGCGCAACGAGCAGCCGACATGTTTTTACGTCTTAGTGAAAAAGAGTTGGCCAATGTTGCTTTTGAATTAGGTCAGTTTGAAAGTTTACCTGTATCAGCATTTAAAGATGTGGCTGATCGCTTGGCGCGTGCTTCATTGACCGTCCCTTCTTTTGAGAATATATCCGCGGACGGCTTATCAGTGCTTATTCGCATGTTGGATAGCATGACAATGACCGAAGAAACGCGATTGCTTAAAACACTGAAATCTGAAAAACCAGAAACCTACTACCGCCTGAGACAGGTCTATTTTACCTTTGCGGATTTAGCGCGGACTCCAGATCGTGTGATATCCAACGAATTGCGCGAGTTGGATCGAGGCGTATTGGCGAGTGCGCTATGTCATAGCTCTATTGAGTTTAAACGACATGTTCTTGCCGCCTTACCACAAAAATTACGTGCAGGCGTGATCGCAGAATTGAAAGTTGCAGAAAGCGAAAATAGTACCGAAGTTATAGAGCAAGCACGTTTAAATATTGTACAGGCGATGCGCGCCGTTATTCGGGCTGGTCGTTTCTCAATGGATGAACTGGTTCAGATCTCACAGGGGTAAGCTATCGTGTTCCGTTTTTCCTTTAGTACCTTAATTGGGTTTTGTGCTGGTATTGGTTTATTTATCTTCGCGGTAATGAGCTCGACCAGTAACTATCAAATATTCGTCAGTATTTCGAGTTTGGCGTTGGTTTTGGGTAGTACTTTAGCCGCGTCATTAATTAGTTATTCTACGATGGATGTACTCTGCGCAGTAAAAAGTATGATGCAGACATTCCTGCATTCGCCGACTTCACAACGGCATTTACGTGAGATCGCCCAGCGCTTTGTCGATTGGAGTACGATTTATCGGCAAGGAGGCGTTGCCGCTTTGGAGTCGTCGTTAACCCCTGCAGATTTAAAAGATGAATATGTTCGCGACGGCATAGAAATGATCGGTGCTGGCTATAAAAATCATGATATCCGTATTTTATTGACCGATCAGATGGATGCTACTTGGCAGCGTCATACCTTGGAATCTAAGGTATTGAATACTATGGCCGTGTATTCTCCGGGGTTCGGCATGGTGGGCACCATTGTTGGTTTGATCATTATGCTGGACAATCTTAACGGTGATATGGCGGGATTAGGTAAGGGCTTGGCACTTGCATTAATTACCACCTTGTATGGTGTGGTTTTAGCTAACCTATTTTTTAAACCTGCAGCGAATCAGGTAACCGAAAAGCAAGAGACCATGTACTTTCGCCATCAATTGATCATGGAGGGCTTTGTTCTATTGGCTGAGAAACGCGACGCCCTTTATATTCAAGATCGGTTAAATGCTTATTTAAAGCCGAATGCACGTATGAAAGCATTGACTGAGGAGCTTGAATGAATCACGCCGCGAAACAGCGTGGCCTGCGTCGTCGTCGTCCCAATTATGATGATTCGTCGAGTTCATGGCTGGTTACCTATTCGGATGCCATTACGTTATTACTCGCATTTTTTGTCATGATTTTATCGGTATCCGATTTAAATCAAGGCAAGGTTGAGGCTTTGCAGCAAGGCTTAGCTGAGGTAAATGCCTCACAACAACCAACGACTCCATTTACTGATATCAAGCGCGGTTTAGACGACTTTGTGAAGGAGAATGGGCTCGAAGATCAGGTCAGTGTTACGTTAGATCAACGTGGTGTGCAAATTGAATTTGCCAATGTAGCGCTCTACGATTCTGGATCCGCAGACTTAAAAGATAATGCCCTGCCTTTATTGCAAGAGTTAAGTCGGGTTATCCGTGATGTCAGTGGTGACAGCCACATGGTCGAGGTCGAAGGGCATACTGATGACGTACCGATAACAACCGAACAGTTCCCATCGAACTGGGAGTTGTCTTCTGCAAGAGCGACCCATGTGGTTAAGTATCTGTTAGCCTCCGGTATTGCCAAAGAGCGCTTAAAAGCCTCAGGTTTTGCCGATAGCCGGCCTAAGCCAATGGTCGAGGGCGAAAGTTTAGAGGAGCAGCGTGTCGATAATCGCAGAGTGGTGGTTGCGGTGCGACGCTATTAATGATTAAAACGCATAAAGTAACAAAGGGGCCGAAGCCCCTTTGTTATTTTATACAGGAATTATTCACCTTTAGGGTTATAAATCCAAAGCATGTTATTGGTGTGATTACTGGTATCTTCACCGATCAACACGCGACCGTCGTCAAGCACAACAAGGTTGTCTGGTTGAGCGATATTATCAACTGAACAACGATTTTCTGAGAGTGATGAATCATAAGCACCACCAACAACAACTGGATCCATACGGCTGACATCGTAGTTAGAATGCAAACCTAAACGGTAAACGATACCGCAACGGTTTGTTTCAATCTGGATGTCCCCACTGGTATCTGACATGCCACCTCTTACGTCAGACATAGCAACGTACATGAACGGAACTGCGCCACTAGCTGCACCGTCATAGTTGATATTAATGCCTTCCATTTTATTGAATTCAACGGTTGCACCTACCGCTTCAGCAGCACGCAATGTTTCAAGGAATGCGACGCGATCATCAGCTGCAGTACCTTCTGCCCATTCCGCCACATCAGCATCACTGATGTAACTTGTTTCACCGTCAACGAAGTCGGTTTCGTCGATTGAATCGTATGAATCAACCCATGCTTCGATTTCTGCATTGGTTGCGTGCGCTAATTCAATCCAAGTAATATCGAAACCGGCTTTTGAGTGATCGCGAGTAGCGTCTTGCGCAACTTTCGCGGCATACAAAGTACCAGACGATAGATCACCCGCGGTGTCTGCAACGAATTTAAAGAAGCCTTTATTTGAACCATCGTCGGTCAGATATACTGTTTTACGATCAGGCATGATGACTGGGTTTTCGTGAGCTACACGACCAAGAGTGAAGTGCTTAACAGGTGTTGGCGCTGCATCCGTTGGGTTTGTTATTTCGACAATGTAGCCATAATCATATGGGTTCGGAAAGGTACCGCCTAAGTAGGATTGAATGTTTTGCACATCAGGGTAGCTTGGATAACCGCCTGAGTAAGTAGTGTCGTTCCAACGTACGGTATTTTCCGCTTCGTAGTTTTCTTCAGATGTTAACGGGGTGCCCCAAGGAGAGACAGTACCGAAACAGTTGATCATGGTGCCGTTCACAGAGCTGAAATCAATATTTAAGGCATCGCTTACAGACCAGCTACCATCTTCTTGACGGGCAATGCTCATACGCGACATCGCGCCAGGGCGATCTTCCCAAGCGGTAAATAGGAAGCCTTCAGAGCCGTCGGCATTGTTAGGAATAAAAGCATTAAAATCTGGATTGTTAGATTGTTTAATCGAAGCATCACCTGCGGCGTTAACGATATGGCCAAGCCCAAATGGTAATGCACCAGAGAAAGTATCGCCTTCGCGCCCAATCGCTTGATAGCTACCAATTGCCATTTGCGTTGACTGAGCTTCTACAGAATCTGAGGCCGGTACCGCTACTGACTGTAAGCGCGGATCGATATTATCGATATCCGCTCCAACCCATGCGCCAACGGCCGCTTTCGCTTCGTCGCCAGGTAGTGAAGAGCTCGGATGTTGAATGTTGAAAAAGAATTCACCGTTGTCAGTATTGAACATACCGGTTAACTCAGAGCCTAGCGGAGTGGTTGCTAGACGGATCAGTTTTGGTGCTACAGTCGCATCAGCACCATCAGCACCATCAGCACCATCAGCACCATCAGCACCGTTAGAACCATTGCTGCCGGCTAAACCAGGAGCGCCATCTTGAGTGATGACGGTCGTAGTACCGTCAATACCATCTTTACCATTCTTGCCATCGTCACCGCCGCAGGCGGTAACTAAAAATGCCGATGCAATTGCAACCGCCAAGAGGCTCTTATTAGTATTCATGCTTAAATTCCTATTAGTTCAGGGAGGACAAATTTAAGTCATGTAATCTAGAGGTGGATTGTTACGGAATTATTCGTAGTTTGTTATGGTTTATTGACACTTAAAGTTCTAATCCCAATTTAAGCGCATATCCCAATGATACACTCGGTGCGCTCCATCGAGAGGGGGAGTGCTTTCGTCAATTTCTTTATATACATTGGTCACTGGACTCCATGTGGCATCGCGTCCGTTAATAAAACTTTGGTGGCGAACAATGTGGCTGTACGCCTTGTTTAAATCCAATGCGCGACGCATAGATGGCGTGATTAAGGCATATACATCTGCTGCTTGAATTTTATCTACATCCGGAGTTCCGTCTTTGTACCACTTTTCGATAATCTCAGGGTTGCTTCTGAACTCACTTCCGCCTCCGGCACGTTGCAAATAATTGAGAATTTCTCCTCCTTCTTCATTAAAGTTCGGAGCGTCTTTCATGCCATGCAAATTGATGTAACCCCAACCTTGGCCTCCACTTACTTTTCGAGCCATCGAAAACGTGCTGTCGATGGTCGTACCAATAGCTGCATGACATCCCATGCAAAACATAGTTTCCTCGTAGGATTGCGGGCGAAGATCACCGTTGTAGTCTTCAATAAAACCTTGCACAAACCAGCCTAGTCCGTTATCGAGACCCTCATCGCCGCGCTTAATGAAATTAGGCACTTGTTCTAGAAGTTTCTCCTTGCGCTCGTTGGCATAGCGACTATCAATGACGTATCGATTTAAAACATTGACCTTTCGCATGTACCGTAATTCTTTCATTCTCGCCGGAATTGAAATATTTCCTTGAATATCAGTGCCGACATAACGCACTGAATGCATAAACTCTGTACCTTGTGGAAACTGTTGGAATTCAATTTTCTCATTGCTGGCGTCGCCAAGGTAATGGCTGCTTTTGGTAATGGTGTCGATGATCGAAAGCTTGCCATCCCCATTTAAGTCCGCATTGATTTCGCTTTCGTCAATGTTCCAAAAATTTACGCTGTCTATGTTCTTTAAATTCAGTTCAGTAAGCGTTAAGTTGATAAAATAAATATCACGATTAAACTGTCCGTTTAGTTCACGAAATTTTTTTGGAAGACGGATAACAACATCATCCGTTGAACCATTGGTTGGCCAAAATGTCCCCGGAAACGGTTTATAATTAAAAGCAACCCAGCCACTGTCATCAAGTGCGAGTCCGTTGGCGTCGAATGCTGCGGCTCCTTTGTGGTAATTGGTTAAATCAGGGATAAAACCCGTCCAGCCGCTATCGCTTAATATTTTTGGAAGACTTTGGTAGTTTTCAGTCGCAACATATTTTCGAATACCTTGATCATCGACATCTTTGAGCCATTGGCTTCGGTCTTCAAAAAGATTGCTCCAGTGGTTGGTAACGCCAATATCAGAGAAAATATAGCTACCTTGAATGCTGCCGTCGTCTAGCTGGTTAAGACGATCTTCCCCTTTGCGATCATAAAGTTGATGGCAGGTATAACAAGGGTTGTATTTTTGTTCAGTGCGGGTATAGCACTGTGGTGGAATGCTTGCTTCGTCGTTAAAAATGCGTTCATTTGTAATGTGTACGCGCTTGGTCTTTTCGACTTCTGGTAAAATCGAAGTGTCTGTTTGGCCGCAGGCGCTGAGGTAAAAGCTAATAAAGATGCTGGCTATGAGGGTAGTTTTTTTGCGGATATCAGTCATGATACTGCTCTGATCTGTTAGCGAATAGCACGAAGGATATTTCTGAATTGTGACAATTATATTAATGGCGCGTAATTGATAAAGTGTCATAATTCGGAAATACACTTTGGTCCGAGTAAAAATTCAGTAGAAGCTATGGAAATTACGACGCTCATGAATAGTACTATCTTTAAATTCTTAAATATCCTATGGGTACCCAGTATTCTTGTTCTGAGCGGATGTCAGCCTCAGTCATCCGATGTCTTGGATGTTAAGCCGCCACTTTCTTTTGATGCCGGTGCGAACTCTAATATTTGGTATCAATCTGCCCAGGATTCGCTGCAAGCGGATTTTGCTAAGTTTGAAACGATTCAAAATCAAATCGGTAGCGCTAAAAATGTTATTTTGTTTGTTGGTGATGGTATGAGTATTTCGACCATTACCGCAGCACGAATTTTGGACGGTCAGCTACGCGGTGAAAGCGGTGAAGAGAACCAATTAAGCTTTGAGAAATTTCCGTTTACCGGGTTTTCAAAAACCTACAATGTCGATGCGCAAACCCCCGACTCTGCTGGCACTATGACAGCGATGATGTCTGGTGTTAAAACTGATGCTGGTATTGTTGGGTTGAGTGAAGAGGTTACTCGGGGCGATTGTGCTAGCAGTGAGGGCACTGACATTATTTCTGCGCTTGAGCTGGCTGAAATAGCAGGTATGGCGACAGGGATTGTTTCTACCGCTCGGTTGACACATGCAACGCCTGCTGCAACTTACGCACATAGTCCTGATCGTGATTGGGAAGATGTTTCAGATATGCCGGCTAGTGCCATTGCGCAGGGCTGTATGGATATCGCAGATCAATTTGTTCATTTCAAGGAAAAAATTGAGCAGGAGTATGGTGTAAGCGTCGATGGAATTGATGTTGCTATGGGTGGTGGACGACGCCACTTTCTGCCGAAAGATGCTGCATTTAATTCGCCTGATGCTGTAAGTGCTATTGAAGGTGATCGTACTGACAATCGCGATCTAATTGCTGAATGGAAAAAGCTATATCCCTCTGGTCAATATGTTATGGATCAGACTGGTTTTGATGCGCTTACTACAGCTGCACAATTACCAGTACTAGGCTTGTTCAATGAATCGCATATGCGCTACGAAATGGATCGAAAAAATGATGTCTCCGGGGAGCCATCGCTTAGTGAGATGACAGCCAAAGCGATTCAGTTGTTAGAGGCTAAGGATAAAAATAAAGGGTATTTTTTAATGGTTGAAGCAGGTCGTATTGATCACGGCCATCATGCAGGCAGCGCCTTTAATGCTTTACATGAATCCATTGAACTTAGCCAAGCGGTGGCTAAAGCTCAAGCATCTACAAATCCGAATGAAACCTTGATTATTGTTACCTCGGATCATAGCCATGTCTTTACGATGGCAGGCTATCCGAAGCGCGGTAATCCAATTTTGGGTAAAGTTGTTTCTGTTGGTAGTGATCAAGAGGCACTGGCTTTAGATGATATGCCTTATACCACGCTGGGGTATGCTAACGGGCGTGGCTTTAAAGATTTAGGTGATGAGACAGATGGTGATTTAGCTTATGAGCATCCGGTTGATCAGGGCCGTAAGGATTTAAATTCTATCAATACTCAAACACCGGGATATCACCAAGAAGCCTTAATTCCCTTGGAGTCCGAAACTCACTCTGGCGAAGATGTGGGTATTTTTTCCACTGGTCCGGGCGCACATTTAGTGAGCGGTGTTCATGAGCAAAATGTGATTTTTCATATTATGAATTACGCTGCTAATTTAACAGGAAAAGCGACGTCTACGCTGCCTAAAAAATAATATTAAAATAGAGCATAAAAAAGCCCTGCAATGCAGGGCTTTTTATTTGGATGCGATTTTTTAGCTGGAGACGATTTCGTAACAAGGTTTGTAATTACCTTTTATCTTCATTCTTCCATGCTCTACCATGGCTCTGAGTAGTCGATCCATTCCTTCTAATATGTCGCGATCACCAGTGATTTGATACGGCCCGTTTTCACGTACTCGACCCACGCCATCGGCTTTCACATTGCCGGCTACAATGCCAGAAAATGCGCGTCTTAAATTCGCGGCAAGTTCGTGGCCCGGTAACGTATGGGTGAGCGCCAATGACTGCATGGCTTCATGAGTCGGATCAAAGGGATGTTGAAATTCATCTTGAATTGTCAGTGCCCAATTATAGAAAAAAGCATCATTGTGTTCACGTCTGAACGTCTCGACTTCGTGAATCCCTGCTTTCATCCTACGAGCGACCTTTTCTTCATCAGCTATGATTATTTCATAACGTTGCTGTGCATCTTTACCAAGAGTTTCACCAATAAAGCGATCAATATCGTACAAATACTCCTCTGCTTCTTTTGGTCCAGTGATAATCAGTGGGAAAGGTATTCTCGCGTTATCCGGATGAGACAATACACCGAGTAAATAAAGGAGCTCCTCTGCTGTGCCAGGGCCGCCAGGGAAAATAACGATGCCATGAGCTAAACGGATAAAAGCCTCTAAACGCTTTTCGATATCTGGAAGAATAACAAGTTGATTAACAATTGGGTTGGGCGCTTCTGCCGCGATAATGCCCGGCTCAGTAATACCGATATAGCGTCCGTCGCGGATGTGTTGTTTTGCATGGCCGATGGTTGCACCTTTCATCGGCCCTTTCATCGCGCCGGGTCCGCAACCAGTACCAATATCCATACCGCGCAGACCTAACTGATACCCGACGTCTTTAGTGTATTGGTATTCATGCGGTGCAATTGAATGACCGCCCCAACAGACGACTAAATTCGGCTGCATATCGGGTTGTAGAATATTGGCGTTTCTTAAAATGTGGAAAACAGCATTAGTGATGTCTTCGCTGTTATTAAGGTTAAAACGGTGAGCTTTTAAAATAGACTCATCGACGTACAAAATATCGCGTAATACCGAAAATAATTGTTCACGCACGCCGCGAATAATTTCGTTGTCAACAAAGGCGTTAGCCGGTGCTCCAGTGAGTCGTAAGATAATGCCACGGTCTTCTTGATCGACGACAATATTAAAGTCTTTATATTCTTTTTCTAATTCTAAATAATCATCATTTTGGCTACCTGCACTCAATACCGCATAAGAACAGCGTCGCAATAATTCATGAGTGCGGCTACTAACGTCTTTGAGTTGCTGAATTTCGTAGCGTGAGAGTACACGTAGATGGGTTTTAGGGTGAATCAGTTCGTAGTGTCTTGCCATATATAGTACTCCTATGCCCACAGTTCCATGGGGCCGTAATGGCTTAATAACCGCAATAGATCGGTGCGGGTAATGATGCCCGTCAACTGATGTTGACGATTGATCACTGGCAGAGCGCCAAGATCATGTTGATATAAAATTTGTGCTGTTTGTCGTATATCGGTGTTTTCTAAGATGCAGTAAACCGGATGCATAGCATGCTGCAAAATATTATTGCCAATCGCTTTAGGGGTTTCGATGAGTGTTGCCATAATGTCACGATCGAAAACAATTGCATGGATCGCATGGTGTTCGTCGATGACGGGGAGATGTCGATATCCGCTTTCTTTTATCGCTAGCCAAGCATCGCCGACGGTGGCTGTTGTGCTTAAAGTTTTAAGTTCGGTCGCCATAATGTCGGTAGCATAAGCAACAAGCTGGGGTTCATGCTCAGTGTGTTCTTGATAGTCGTGAATAGCTTGCTGAGCGTGTTGCGAAGGGGATTTTAGGTTCGAGTGTATCTTAGCAACGGCTTGAGTTGCTGCTGTTGCTTTAATTTGCAACGAAGGGGCTGACACAGGCGTTTCAATGCGCCGACCCATGTCAAAAACATACACTCCCATAGACGTTTAGTTCGATCCTTTTCCGCCGCAGTTGCTTTGACTATAGCAGTGCGGCAGTCAAGTGTCATGCTCCCGAATACGACATTGCCGCCGACGATAGATGCAAAACGATTAGGAGTGTTGATCGAGTAAGGTTAACCGATCAAGAATATTATCGGTGTAGCGCATGACTAAAAAGGGCACTAGCTTAGCGTCGGTATTGGTGGCCGCTGTTTGAATAAATATCCATTGGCTACGAATTTTTGAGAGCAAAGCTTGAGCTTCGTCTGATGTGGCTTGGCTTTTCATATCGGCTAAACCGCGATCGAATTGTTTACACAGGGCTGCGATATCAATTTGATCTGTGGTCAGTGGGGCACCCATAGAAGACGCGGCACGTTCTATGTAGCGCTCTACGACCGAGATCATAAGATTCTTTTGATTGCGGTTCCATTGTTCGTATTCAGAAGGTTTTGTTTCTGAATTTTGTCTTAGATTTTCGCCAAGTTTTTCTAGCTCTTCAAGCATGGCGCGCTGCGCTTCACGCATAAGGGTTACAACCTGCAACTCAGGGTAATTACTTTCTTTGATTTCATTTAGATTTTGCTTTAAGTAACTGTCAAACGTCATCCATCGCTGTTGGATGTTTTGTTTGTACGGTAGATAGGAACCATCCAATTGCTTACTAATATGCTCATGAAGTGCTTCTACTTCACTGCGGCGTTGGCTAAGTTCGGCAATGCGTTGGGTATTCCCCTCGTCTGCTTGAACATGGTAATACTTAAGCAATAGCATTTTGACGTCGACTGACAATTGAAAGACACTGCGCTCAAGCTCAGAATTGTCGGCATACGCTGGTAGGCTAACAAACAAGGTGAGGAGCAGGGATCTTAGGAGTAACATAGGCCCATCTCTGATTTTGAAATATTTATAATAGTCTGTGACGAGTTCACCATTAACTGTCTCAGACTGCAAGGGCCAGCTAGGCCTTAATTACCTATTTGGATGGTTATGGAACGAGTTTACCGTTTGACAATATCGTGTCCCGATCGGGTCGGTATAGTAGCCAAAGTCGGTCAGTTTTTCTCCGCACATGGCGGTTGGATAGTGGAAGCAAACCACTATTCAGACCCAGTGACTGGAAGGTTCTTTATGCGGCACTGTATTCGTGCGGATTCTCTGCCGTTCGATCTTGATGTTTTGAAAGAGAACTTTGCGCCGATTGCGGACGAGTTTGGCATGAGCTGGCAGGTCAGTGATTCGGGTGCGCCGAAGAAAGTAATTCTAATGGCAAGCAAACAGAGTCATTGTTTAGTTGATTTGTTGCACCGCTGGCATAGCAAAGAGCTCAATTGCGATATTCCGTGCGTAATATCGAACCATGACGATTTACGTTCCTTAGTTGAGTGGCATGGAATTCCTTTCTTTCATGTACCGGTGGATAAAGACAATAAAGCGGAACATTTTCGTCGAGTAAATGCCATTGTTGAAGAGCACGCAGCAGACACAATTGTACTTGCACGCTACATGCAGATTATTCCTCCTGAGTTGTGCACAAAATACGTAGGCCAAGTGATCAATATTCATCATAGTTTTCTACCGTCGTTTGTTGGCGCTAAGCCATACCACCAAGCGGCAGAACGTGGTGTTAAATTAATCGGTGCGACGTGTCATTACGTGACGCAAGAGTTGGATGCTGGGCCTATTATTGATCAGGACGTTATTCGTATTAGCCATAACGATACTGTTGAAGATATGGTGCGCTTGGGTAAAGACGTAGAGAAATCTGTATTGGCTCGCGGAGTGCGTAGTCACTTAGAAGATCGCGTTTTACTGCATGGTAATAAAACCATCGTATTTTAATCAGACTTTATTTTGCATAAAAAACCGGCAATTGCCGGTTTTTTTATGCAAAAATTAAGGTCAAGTTTGACCTTAATTTAACGTCTTATAGCATTTCAATCGCGACCGCTGTTGCTTCGCCGCCACCGATACACAAAGCTGCTACGCCTTTTGTACCACCGGTGTTTTTCAATGCATTCATTAACGTCACGATCAAGCGTGAGCCGGTTGAGCCAACAGGATGGCCTTGAGCACATGCACCACCGTAGATGTTCACTTTTTCGGCATCCAGGCCCAAAGCATCAATCGGCATCATGGCAACCATAGCAAATGCCTCGTTGATTTCATAAAGGTCAACTTCTTGGCTATTCCAGCCAGCTTTAGCCAGTACCGTTTCAATCGCGCCACAAGGAGCGATCGTGAACTCCGATGGGTGCTGTGATTGAGTGGCATGAGCCACGATGCGAGCAATAGGCTTAACCCCTTTTGCTTGGGCAACCGATTCGCGCATCAATAATAGAGCAGAAGCGCCATCAGAAATGGAAGAAGCGTTCGCTGCGGTGATCGTTCCGTCTTTACGGAAGGCAGGACGTAAGCTTGGAATTTTTTCGATGTTCGCGTTAAACGGCTGCTCGTCTTGACTAACGACTGTCTCACCTTTACGAGTTGTAACCGTTACAGAAACGATTTCAGCAGCGTTCAAGCCAGCCTCGATTGCAGATTTAGCACGGGTTAGTGAACGGATAGCGTAATCATCCATTTGCTCGCGCGTGTAGCCTTTACTATCAGCAGTTTCTTGAGCGAATGCTCCCATTAGCTTGCCGGTTTCAGCATCTTCAAGGCCATCTAGGAACATGTGGTCTTTAGCTTGATCGCCATGACCCATGCGATAACCATTGCGTGCGTTCTCTAGAATGTAAGGTGCGTTAGACATAGATTCCATGCCGCCAGCGACAGCAATATCAACGGAGCCAGCTTTAATGGCATCGTGGGCCATCATGGTTGCTTTCATGCCCGAACCGCAGAGTTTGTTAACTGTGGTTGCGCCAGTCGCATCTGGTAATCCGGCTTTACGCATAGCTTGGCGTGCAGGACCTTGTTTTAGGCCTGCAGGTAGTACGTTCCCCATAATCACTTCTTGCACGTCAGTCGGCTGAATACCGGCGCGCTTTACGGTTTCGGCAATGGCGATAGCGCCCAGATCGGTAGCGCTAACTGCGCTTAGGCTGCCTTGAAAGCCGCCCATGGGGGTGCGGGCACCAGCAACGATAACCACGGAATCCTGATTTGACATGAGAGTCTCCTGCAAACACTGAGTAATAAACGGCGTTCATTCTAGTGGAAGGACTAGGTAAATCACAGTCCGAAAGCAGGTGTTCGGTTTGGCACCTTTGAATATCTCAACTATGTTTGATTACGATCAGATACAAAATGAGCTGTGCTTACGCAAGGAATCATACTTTCGAGTGATGAGGGTGCGTGTCTGCCAGATTATAGTCGGTAGCATGTCCGTATGTGGTGCTTCCACGTACATGATGTATACCAATAACCATAAAAACTCATACAGGTAGCAATATGGTGAAGAAGACTCTCCTCAGTCTGGCCGTTGCAGCAGCGACCGCGGGACTGGCCGGTTGTAATATTAGTAGCGTGGAAGGTGATAACAACAAGGTCGACCTTTCTCCAGTAACAGCCGGAAGCGCAGGATCAACGCCAAGTAGCGTTGCCCCAATTTTTTCTGCAGGTAGTCGCAAGCTGCCTCTTAACATCGATTTGCTGTTTGCTGATGCATCGACTTCTGATGGTACGGCAAATACTGCAGATACAACGCCGCCAGTAACGACTGCCATCAATAAACTCGATGGTTTTTCTAATACCGCCGCTTTTTATGTCAATTTTAATGCTGCGTTAGCTCCTGAAAGCGTTATTGCTGGTCAGACCGTATTTTTGATCAAACTGAAAAATGCCCAAGACAACGCTGCGATTGATGCGTTAGATATCACCTCGATTATCGCAAATGGCGGTGCATCTCCAGTGGCAGCAGATCAGCCAGTTGGTGGTACTGACTATGATGCGCGTTATGTGACACTTGATGGTGGCGCAACGCACGCAATTCAGATTTTGCCGAAAACGCCTTTAGATCCAAAAACTAAGTACATCGTTGCGATGACGAATAGTATTACATCCGCGAGCGGTGAAGCAGTAACAGGATCGGCGGAATACGAATTATTAAGTGGCTCTTTACAGTTACCGTCTTCTGCGTTGGCGCCTGTTCGTGCAGCGGTTCAAGGTTGGGAACAAATTGCGGGTGGCTTCCTTGCTGCGGCAACAAGCAATGCAGTTACTCAAGACGATGTGGTTTTGAGCTATGCCTTCACCACAGGCGGTACAGTTGATGTTCTTAATGCAATGGCGGCTCCTGCGACCTTCTTGGCAACACAGATCACGTCAGTCGATGCAGCGGAAGCTAAGATCACAGCGAGTGTTGTAGCGTCGGTTCTCGGTGGTGGTGGCGATCAAGCGACCGCAGATGCTACGGCATCAGGAACGTTAGATAGCATTGCTGGTTTGGTTGCAGTGTCAATAAACACCAAGGCTCCGGGCACTCTGCCAACAACTGATGGAGCAACAATCCGTCCTGTATTGAAAGCGACAGCGTCATTAGCACCGTTTTACTATCAAGGTTTGATCACGGCGATTGCCGATGGTCAAGGTGCCGGCATCGACTCTATTGTTGATCGCCCACAATCGCGTAGCTACGCACCGATTGTATCGGCGCCATCAACGCCGGTTGCTGTTCCATATGACACATTATTGACGGCTCAGCTCACGCCAAAAGTTGCAGCGGCAATTGAAGCTCAAGTACGCGCAAACCCAGCATTGGATGGTGCGGATGAAACGACTATTCAGGCGGCTGTTGATGCGCAATTGGCTTCAGATCTTACCTCGACAGTTGCTGCACAAGTGGCGGCGTTGTCCTCTCACGGTAATATCTTCCAAGGCGCTCTAGAGATTCCATCGTATTTAGCCGATTCCGAAGCCGGTGTTGCTGATGCTAGCTTAGGTAGTTGGACGGGTAGCAATGATGCTGCAGTTGCTTTGGGGCTTACAGGTGCTCCGGAAGATGTTAACGGTTCTTTCAACGTTACCTATCGCTTCCCGTTTGCGGATAAAGTGGGCGACTCTGTAATTCCGGTTATGGTCACTATGCCTGATGCTAGCTGTGATCCAGACGGCGCAGGTCCAGCCTCTGGTAAGCCTGCTGAAGGTTGGCCGGTTGTGATTTACCAGCACGGTATTACAGTTGATCGCACAGCTGGCGTATTAGTGGGTAATGCGTTGGCTGGCCAATGTATTGCTATGGTCGCGATCGACCATGTTATGCACGGTGTTGCTCCACTCAATAATGAAGGCGAAGCGAACTCTCTACGTCTATTTAACGTAGAGCAAGTTGCAGCAGCTGACGTGTCAACCAATAGCCCGTTTGCCGCAGCTCGTGCTGGTTGGGTTACTGCCGTTGGTGCAGAAAATGCTCCTGAATTGGCAGCACTAAAAGAACGTCACAATAACGTGGCAAAAGCTGCCGATAGTTCGAATATTGCGATGGTCTTTAACGGTGCTTTAGACGCTAATAGTGATCCAGTAACAGCGGATTCTGTTGGGTCTTCTGGCGAGCTATACATTAACTTGCAGAACTTCTCGCGTTTGCGTGATGGTATGCGTCAAACCGTTCTCGACATGATGAACCTGAACGCATCGATTGGTGATATGGATGTTAATGCTGATGGCACTGCAGATGATTTAGATCCGGAAAACGTCTACTTTATCGGCCATTCACTGGGTGGGATCATAGGTACGACCTTCTTAGCCGTAAATAATGATACTTCGGTGCAAGCATACAACTCAGATTTACCACTTGTTAAAGCAGCTGCTTTAGGTAACCCAGGTGGTGGTGTTGTTAAGTTACTTGAAAACTCGCCAACGATTGGTGCACGAGTATTAGGTGGTTTGGCTGCTGCTGGTATTAATCAGGGTTCTACGAGCATTGAGTCTTTCTTTAGTGTTTTACAAGCTATGGTTGACTCCGCTGACCCAATTAACTTTGCATCGAATCTTGAGACTCTGCCTGTACTCGTATACGAAGATGTGGGTGTAGCAGGTGATGCTGATGAATTATCTGATCAGGTGGTTCCTAACAATGCGCTAACTCCAGTCTTAGATACATCTAAATCGTATCTAGCCGGTACAGATCCACTAGTAACAGAAATGGGGATTACGACCTTTGTAACGCAGGAAACTGCTGTAGAGGGAGGAGCAATTTCAGCTGATCCTAAGTACTACTTCCCGAATGCATCGAATGACTCGATTGTACGTGCAAACGTTCGCATCGCTAAGGGTACGCACAGCACTTTCTCTTCTGCTGATCCGCAGGATGTATTTGCTGAAACCTTCCAACAAATTATTACTTTCTTTGATCCGTATGGAGCGACCCAGCTTACTGGCTTGCCTGGCGATCAGAAAGGGTTTGTTGTTGAAGACATATCTGTTCTCGAAACATCTAACTAAGCCTTGCGGAGTATAAAAAGATGACAAGCAAAGCTATGTATAAAGTATTTAAGAAAGCCCCATTAGCACTGGCATTGACCAGCGCAATGGGCGCCGCTCATGCGGTTGAATTTAACTTTGGTGATTTCAGCGCCCAGCTTGATAACACCATCAGTTATGGTATTGCGTGGCGTGTAGAAGATCGCGATAAAGATCAGATCATGCCAGCCAATGGCAGTGATTTTGGTTTTACTGGTCAAGGTTCTTCGTACAACTATGACGATGGTACGTTGAACTACAGTCAGGGCGATGTTTATACCCACGTTTTGAAGTTCTCATCAGACCTTGAGTTGAACTACAAAAACTACGGTGGTTTCTTCCGTGGTCGTGCTTATTACGATGCCGCCTTGATGGATCAGGATACCGATTTCAAACCATTAAACGAAGCAACCGAAAACGCTGCAGGTAAAGGCGCTGAGTTATTGGATGCTTATGTGTGGGCTGATTACGACCTTGGTAATACTCCAGTGACCTTTCGATTAGGTCGTCAGGTGTTGAGCTGGGGTGAAAGTACCTTTATTCAGGGTGGTATTAACAGTATCAACCCAGTGGATGCGTCGGCTTTCCGTAAGCCTGGTGCTGAAGTTAAAGAAGGTTTATTACCCGTTAGTATGGCCTATACCTCTATTGGTATTACCAGCGACGTAACGTTAGAAGCCTTTTATCAACTTGAGTGGGAAAAGACTCGTACTGACCCGTGCGGTACTTTCTTCTCTACCGTTGATTTCGTTGCGGACGGATGTGGTCCAGTTATTTTGGGGGGGGAAGCTGACGAGCGCGATATGTTAGCGTTCCGCCAAGCCGAGATTGATGCGGGTGTGCCTTTATCATCTCGTGTATCACCAGTAACTGAGCGCTTACCTGATGATCAACCGAAAGATTCTGGTCAGTTTGGTGCTGCTTTACGTTGGTACTCCGAAGCGCTGGGTGACACTGAATTCGGTTTGTATTACATGAATATTCATAGTCGCGTGCCATATATCAATGGTGCCGTAACAAACTATGACTCTACAGGAACGGTAACCGGTACCAAAGGTGCGCAGGTTAATGCCAACGCTACATACGACACGTATCGTCCCTTGTATCAAATTGCTTACCCGGAAGACATCCAGATTATGGGTGTGAGTTTTGCGCGTAGTACTGAAAGCGGTATGTCTATCGGTGGTGAAATTAGCTACAAGCCGGATGCGCCACTGCAGTGGAACGCTTTCGAGTTGATCGTATCTGGTAACGGCGCTCCATATAGCCGTTTGTATCAGCAGCGAGCTGAAGAAGGCGGATCTGCATCTGATCTTTACGGCGAAATTGCTAAAGGTTACGACGAGTTTGATATTTGGCAGGCTCAAACCACCATTATTAAATTCTTCGACAATGCCTTCGGTGCAGACCGTATTGCTTTGGTTGCCGAATTTGGCTTGAACTTTATTCCTGATTTACCGGATACCGATGATGCTCGTTATGGTCGTTCTGGTGCTTATGGTATCGGTAATAACGATGGTGTTTGGGATCTAGCTGGAAGTACCAACTTCTGTACCGCTGAAACTTTTGGTGGAGCAGCTAACTCAGGTAAGAACGTTCAAAGCAGTAACTGTACTGATGATGGTTATGTGACCAAGCTATCCGGTGGTATCCGTTTGCGTGGTGGTATGGACTTCAACAACGCATTTGCTGGCGTCAACATGTCTCCGAATATGTCGGTTGCCTTTGATAAAGGTAATGGTCCAGAACCCGGTTCTCAGTTTATTGATGATCGTTTGACTGTTGGCTTAGGTGTGTCGTTCGTGTACCTAAACCAAACGTCTGTTGATGTGTCTTACACCAATTTCTCTGGTGGTAAGTACAACCAACTTAAAGACCGCGACAACATTAGTCTGTCAGCTAAATATTCATTCTGAGTGTGTTGATCAGATTCGATTTACAGAGGTTTATTATGTTTAAACAACAAGCAAAAATATGGGGCGGCGCTGTAGCGCTGTCTCTAATGATCACCGGTGCTAATGCAGGTGTTCCTGCGGAGCAAGCCGCAAAGTTAGGCGGTGATGAGTTCACTCCAATGGGTGCTATCAAAAAGGCAGAAGGCAATATTCCGGCATGGTTAGGTGGTGTACCTGCTGGTAAAGGCGGATTGGACGCAAAGGGTAAAATTACTAACCCATTTCCTGAAGATAAGCCTAAGTTTGTAATTACCGCAGCAAACTATAAAGACTATTCAGCGAATTTAAGTGATGGTCAAAAGGCGATGTTTGCTAAGTATCCAGATACTTACAGAATGCCAGTATATGAGACCCGTCGTACTGCAAGTTATCCTGAGACTATTTACGCAGCGACAAAGGCTAATGCCACGAACACTGTATTGTTGGATGATGGTAATGGCTTGAGCAACTTCGTCGAAGGCGCTCCTTTTCCATTCCCTCAAACTGGTGTTGAAGTGGTATGGAACCATATCACCCGTTATCGCGGTGGTAGTGTTGCCCGTGTAGTTGGTCAAGCTACTCCGCAAGTTAATGGTGATTTCACTGTTGTGCGCTTTCAAGACGAGTTCACGTTCCGCAACAAACTAACGGATTATGATCCTAATGTTGATGCCAACGTTCTGTTCTACTTTAAGCAAGATGTGCTTTCACCAGCTCGTTTAGCGGGTAACGTACTATTGGTTCATGAAACTCTCGACCAAGTAAAAGAGCCTCGTAAAGCATGGGTTTATAATGCTGGTCAGCGTCGTGTTCGTCGTGCTCCTCAAGTTGCTTACGACGGACCAGGTACTGCATCCGATGGTTTACGTACGGCGGATAACTTCGATATGTTCAACGGTTCTCCAGATCGTTATGACTGGAAACTGGATGGCAAAATGGAAATGTACATCCCATATAACTCTTACGCTTTGAAAGACGGTAAGTTGAAAGATAGTGATATCGTAAAAGCAGGCCACATTAACCAAGATTTAACTCGCTATGAATTGCATCGCGTTTGGAAAGTGACCGCGACCCTAAAAGAAGGCAAGCGTCATATCTATGGTAAGCGCGTATTCTACTTCGATGAAGATACTTGGCAGGCGACTGAAATTGATCATTACGATGGTCGCGGTTCTTTATGGCGTGTGGCTGAGTCTCACAACGTAATGTACTACGATCAAAACGTACCTTGGTATGCAGTGGAAACCTTGTATGATTTAACCTCTGGTCGTTACTTAGTACTCGGCTTGGATAGCGAGGAAGACGGCGGTTATGAGTATAACTTCAAGCGTTCGCAGGCAGATTACACGCCAGCAGCCTTGCGTCGTGAAGGTGTTCGATAACATTTTCTTGATGTAATAAAAAAGGGCCGAAAGGCCCTTTTTTATTGTTCTTTATGCCGTCGCATATAAATCTGTGGATTGCGCGATATTAAAAATTTATTACCGCACTGAGCTGAATCACACTGGATGAATCTTTATTCAAGTACTCACCACGTAAAGCAACGCGATCTGATGGGTGAAAGCCCATGCCTGCGCCCATCAATATGCCATCGTCGTCCCCGAAATCTAAACCAAGACGAGCCAGTACAGAGACTTTAGGGCTGATTTCAGGTAAACGTTTTTCGCCAACCGCAGCAACCCAGATGCCGTTGATTTCGTTATTTCTACCATCGAAAAATTCATCGGTTTGGCTGTAGCCAATTTCTATGCTGGTATCGATATCAGGCATGTCGTCGTTTAATTTATAGCCGAGGAATAAGCCGTAGCCGGGAGCATCAAGGCTACCATCGCCAAATGCAGAATCCACCATGTTATGGCTTAATGTCCCGCCAACGTAAAGATGATTAGCTAGGTCGGAAGACGTTTGCTCTTCGGCCATAACAATAGAGCTAGTGGCTAAGGCGGTTACAAGTGCAAGGGTCTTTTTCATGATAAATCCTTATTAAATTGCAGAAATTCTGTATCAATACACAGAAGCAGAAAGCGGTTCTTCTTGCAGTGCGGCTAGTTGCTCGCGCAGAGACAAAAGGTGTTCAGACCAAAACCTGTGTCCCTCGAACCAAGGGAAGGCAATAGGAAATGCAGGGTCGTCCCAGCGCTGCGATAGCCAAGCTGCGTAACGTACAATTCGCACGGTGCGCAAAGACTCAATTAAGCGCAGCTCGTGGTTAGGGAATGGTCGAAACATTTCATAACCTTCGCTTATGACCATTAATTGCTGGCGTTGTTCCGCACGGTCGCCACTTAGCAACATCCAAATGTCCTGCATTGCGGGGCCTTGAATGCAATCATCGAAGTCGACCATGTGTAAAACATCTTCACGCAGTAATAAATTTCCTGTGTGTAAGTCACCATGTAGCCGTAACGTTTTAAGCTGATCAGCCGGATATTGCTGATCGATATGTGCCAGTAAATCTCGAATTAATGATTCATAAGCGGGACGAAAGTCATCGGGCATTAAGCCGCATTTAAGTACTTGTTCTGCGGCGAGGCGAATATCGTCACCACCGCGAATGGTTGCGCGTTCGGCAAATGGCTTGCGGCTACCAATGTTATGCAAACGCCCAAGCCAACGACCTAATAGTTCTAAGTCGTCTTCGTTGCTTAATTCTGGCGCATGTCCACCACGGCGGGGAAATAACGCAAAATAAAAACCATCAAACTCAAAGATACTTTCGCCACCATGCAAAATAGGAGCAACGACAGGAAGCTCTTCGCGTTCGAGTTCGAATAAAAACTGATGTTCCTCGGCAATGGCTGCGCGGCTCCAGCGCCCGGGCCGATAGAACTTGGCAATGAGTGGAAGTTGATCTTCGATGCCCACTTGGTAGACGCGATTTTCGTAACTATTTAAAGCTAAGATGCGGGCATCGCAGAGATAACCAAGTGAATCGACGGCGTCCATAACACGTTCGGGTGTTAACGTGGCGTACGGATGAGACGACATAATGTTACCTCTAAGAAAAGAGCGCCATTATGCCTGTTCTATGCTCAAGCAGACAGCGCTGTTAATCGCTATTATTTATTCTTGGTAGTGTTCTCGCTAGGCACCAAACTCCCACTAATCGGGCACCTTGATGGAGCAAGTGAGTTGCGGCGAGATCCGCTGTGGCGCCAGTGGTCATCACGTCGTCGATAATTACGACGTGCTTGTTAGTTAGATTTTGACTCCCGGCTAATAATCGGGATTTAAGTTGAGTTCGTCGCTGCTGCGCGCTCAACCCACGTTGATCTTTCCCGTACTTTTTGTGTAGGCATCCTTCAATAATCGGGATATCAAATTCGCGGCTAAGTTTACGCGCGATTAATTCACTAACATTGAAGCTGCGTCGGGCTAGGCGCCAGCGGTCGCTGGGTATGTATACTAGGGCATCGATGCTATCGAGACTATTGGGCGGGTTGTCTATCATCCAGCGAGCGAAATACTTGAGCCAAAAGCCATTACGTTGGTCTTTGCAGTTTCGAATCCAGTCGCTGAGCGGTGCTTGGTAATGAAAGTTACAGTGACTATAGTGATAGCTTGGTGGGTGCTGTTGGCACTTACCACAACGCCCTGGCTGGGTTGTTGGTTCGCTACATTGCGCGCAACATAATTCTTGCTTAGGCAGTGAGTCGCGGCATTCGTTACAGATGATTCCTTCTTCTGGTGCCGACGCTAAGCAATAGATACAGATACTTGTCTGTTTTAATGCTTGGTTGAAAAATAACCAGCTGTTAGCGATAAATCTTGATCTAGTTGACCAATCCATGAGTATCTTTATCATCCGTGGTAGTGATACAGCATTTAGTTTTAAGAGGTTACACCATGGCGCACGCAGCTGAGAATACCCACGATATCCGTCATGACTGGACGGTGGCAGAAGTTGAACAGCTGCTAAGCCTGCCCTTTAATGACTTGCTGTTTCGTGCGCAGACGACTCATCGCCAGTATTTCGATCCTAATGCCGTGCAAGTGAGCACCTTGTTGTCTATTAAGACCGGCGCTTGTCCAGAAGACTGTGCCTATTGCCCGCAGAGCGCGCGCTACGATACTAAGCTTGAGAAAGAAAAGCTGATGGAAGTCGAGGCCGTGATTGAAAAAGCAAAAGCGGCCAAGGCTGCTGGCTCCGATCGATTTTGTATGGGAGCTGCTTGGCGCTCACCACGCGAGAAAGACATGCCCTATGTGATCGCAATGGTGAAAGGGGTGAAAGAGCTCGGTTTGGAAACCTGTATGACGCTCGGTATGCTGGATAACCAAAAAGCGGATGCTTTGGCTGAAGCAGGGTTGGATTATTACAATCACAACTTAGATACCTCACCTGAGTATTACGGCGAAATTATTACCACGCGCACCTATTCTGATCGCTTGAATACTCTAGCTAACGTTCGCAATGCCGGAATGAAGGTGTGTTCTGGTGGTATTTTAGGTATGGGCGAAACCCATCGAGATCGTGCTGGTTTACTAGTGCAGTTAGCGAATCTACCAGCTCATCCAGATTCAGTACCGATCAATCAATTAGTGAAGGTTGCTGGTACACCGTTGGAAAATGAAGGCGATTTAGATCCACTCGACTTTATTCGTACCATCGCTGCCGCGCGCATTATGATGCCGAAATCTCACGTACGTTTGAGTGCTGGCCGCGAAGAAATGAGCGAAGAAATGCAAGCTATGTGCTTCTTTGCTGGTGCTAATTCGATTTTTTATGGTGAGTGCTTACTTACTACGCCTAACCCAGCGGCGAATAAAGACCAGGCCTTGTTCCGTAAGTTGGGCATTAATTCCAATCATAGAGTCACTCAAGCTCCACAAGAGTTGGACGAAATTTTGGTTCAACCTGCTGCTGCAACCGCAGACAGCGAGCTCTTCTATAACGCATCAGCTGTCTAATGTGACAAATGCGTCTAAACGCTATCTAGCTTTGGCTTTTGGGTAGCGTTTAAATGCAATGTTGGTTAAATTGTATACAGATACACCAACATCCCCGAGGTGCATATGAATATCGGGTCTACTACTGGTTCTGCGTTCACGACGGCATCTTATGGCGTCAGCCAAGGTTCTGATCAAGTACAACGTGCTGCGCAAAGTGTTGCAGATGCAACCACCCAACGCCCTGTTGAAGGCACTGGCAAGCTGGCTTCGGCGATGACTGACATGAAACAAGGTCAGCAAGCAGTCGATGCTAACGCAAAAGTAATGCAAGCGTCAGATCAACAGTTGGGCACACTTATTGATACATTGGCCTAGTCGGTCAGCATGAGATTCTAGCGTGCAAATTTCAGTCGGTGCCCCCGGTTCATCAACACCTTCCGGTTCCTTGGTCGGAGCTGCGTCTTATTCTATTGATCCTTCGCTTCGTCCTTCGTTAACGGGCAAACCTGCCACTAACGAAAGTTTATATTCTCCAGACATTGTTGAAATTGGTTCTGTGGCATCGGCAGAAGAAGGCGCCTTCGTATTCGGTAAGCGCAAAGAGTCTGATACCTATTCGCTTACTCCAAAGCCTAAATCTGTTGACAGCGAAGATGCATCAGCGGAAGCAAGCTCCGATACTAGTGCTCAAACGTCTGCAGATGAGGCTAAGTTGGCCGAACTCAATCAGTTGCGTCAACGAGATCTTGAAGTGCGTTCGCATGAACAAGCCCACGCGAGTGTTGGCGGAGAGTTGGCGGGATCAGCGTCTTTCACCTTTGAGCAAGGCCCTGACGGTGCGCGCTATGCAGTTGCCGGTGAGGTGTCTATCGATGTATCACAAGTCAGCGGCAACCCTGAAGCTACCCTAGCCAAGATGCAACAAGTACGTAGGGCAGCGTTAGCGCCGGCTGAGCCATCAGCTCAAGATCGGCGTGTTGCGGCCATGGCGACCCAACGCATGGCGGAAGCTCGTAGCGAGATGGTGCAACAGCAGCAAGATTTACTTAATCTAGAACAATCTAAAAAGTCGGATCAGCAGACTTCTTTAGACGCTGAATTGAAAGCCGCGAAGAAAACTCAAAAAGAGGCTGAAGAAGGCGGGAATGACGAGCAGGAACGCATTAGTGCCGCTGAGCGCTTTGCCGAATTTAATGTGAAGTTGCGCCGTATCAATGAAACTTTGTTGCGCATTACTCAGCCCCCAGTCGTGCAAGCTGGTTCGTTGCTCGATGATGAAGCCTAATCTTATTTAGGCCGTATTACCGACACAAAATGATTAAGAAGCCGACGTTTGTCGGTTTTTTTATGGCACGAATCCGTCGCCGCTGGGCTTGACAATTGCTCAATGCGAACGTATGTTTCAAACACTTGTTTGAATCTAGATCAGTTCGACTGATTGAAACCCTAAACAGCAGCCTAGCTGCAAGAACATTACAGGCAACGAGGTCATCCCAATGCCAGATTACAAAGCTCCCCTACGTGAAATTAAGTTCGTAATGGACGAACTGTTGGATATGCCTGGTCACTACGCCAGCATTCCTGCTTTTGCAGATGTTGCAACACCAGACATGGTTGACGCGATTCTGACTGAAGGCGCGAAGTTCTGTGAGCAAGAATTGGCTCCGCTGAACCGCATTGGTGATATCGAAGGCTGTACTCGTCACGACGACGGTTCTGTTACTACGCCAACAGGCTTTAAAGAAGCGTATGCTAAGTTTGTTGAAGGCGGCTGGCCTTCACTGGCACACGACGTTGAACACGGCGGCCAAGGTCTGCCAGAGTCTCTAGGCACTGTGATGTCAGAGATGGTGGGCACGTCTAACTGGTCTTGGGGCATGTACCCAGGTCTATCGCACGGCGCAATGAATACCATCGCGTTGCACGGTACTCATGATCAAAAAGAAACTTATCTGACTAAATTAGTTTCAGGTGAGTGGACAGGTACTATGTGTCTGACTGAATCTCATTGCGGTTCTGACCTTGGTATTCTGAAAACTAAAGCAGAAGCGAATGCCGACGGCTCTTACGCCATTACTGGTAGCAAGATCTTTATCTCTGCTGGTGAACACGATATGTCTGGCAACATTGTCCATATCGTATTGGCTCGTCTACCGGGTGCTCCAGAAGGTACTAAAGGTATCTCTTTGTTCATCGTTCCTAAGTTCCTGCCGAACGAAGACGGCACTCCAGGTGAGCGTAACACGCTGATCTGTGGTTCTATCGAACACAAAATGGGCATCCACGGTAACGCAACATGCGTTATGAACTTCGATGGTGCTAAAGGCTGGTTGATCGGACCAGAAAACAAAGGCTTGAACTGCATGTTCACCTTTATGAACACCGCTCGTATCGGTACTGCATTGCAAGGTGCAACAGCTTCTGAAGCGTCTTTCCAAGGTGCTTTGGCTTACGCTAAAGATCGTTTAGCTATGCGTTCACTGACCGGCCCTAAGGCGCCTGAAAAAGCGGCTGATCCAATCATTGTTCACCCTGATGTACGTCGTATGCTTTTGACTCAAAAAGCGTTCGCTGAAGGTGGTCGTGCACTTGTGTACTTAGCTGCTCAGCAAAACGACATCGTTAACAAAGGCGAAACCGAAGAGCAACGTAAAGAAGCTGATGAACTGTTGGGCTTCTTAACGCCAATCGCTAAAGCATTCTTGACTGAGACGGGTTCAGAATCTGCAAACTTAGGTATGCAAGTATTCGGTGGTCACGGTTTCATCGCTGAATGGGGCATGGAGCAGATTGTTCGTGATACTCGTATCTCTACAATCTATGAAGGTACTACCGGTATCCAAGCACTCGACTTGTTGGGCCGTAAGGTTCTGATGACTCAAGGTGCTTCACTGCGTAACTTCACTAAGATGGTTCACAAGTTCTGCCAAGCAGAAGAAGGCAATGAAGAACTTGCTGCTCTTGTTAAGCCGTTGGCTGAAGTGAACAAAGAGTGGGGCGATCTGACCATGAAAATTGGTATGACCGCTATGAAGAACCGTGATGAAGTGGGTGCGGCTTCGGTTGATTACCTAATGTATTCTGGTTACGCAGTATTGGGTTACTTGTGGGCTCGTATGGCTAAAGTTGCACAAGATGCATTGGCTAACGGCACCACTGAAGAAGACTACTACAAGGCTAAATTAACAACCGCTAAGTTCTACTTCGCGCGTATTTTGCCACGTACTAAAGCACACGCAGCGACCATGCTAGCGGGTGCGGACAGTCTGATGGATCTAGCTGAAGAACACTTCGCGTTCTAATTTTGATCTATTGATAAAGAAAACCGCGCTTTGGCAATAATGCCGGCGCGGTTTTTTACTTTCTTTACTACCCATTCTCTGGATAGTGGTTAAAATAGCGGCATTTTGAGCCATTCGCTGGATATCTTGGCTCGCGACTGGTGGTCGTTAACGATAAAACGAGGTTAAACATGGCAGATTACAAGGCTCCATTGCGCGATATGCGCTTTGTTCTAGACGAAGTATTTGAAGCAGATAAGTTGTGGGCTTCTTTAGCGGGATTGGAAGGCGCGGTTGATATGGAAACCGCGGACGCCATTCTTGGTGAGTGCGGTAAAATCGCTAGCCAAGTATTGGCACCGATCAACCGTGAAGGTGACGAAGTTGGCTCAACTTGGAAAGACGGCGTAGTAACGGCCGCTCCTGGTTTTAAGGATGCTTATCAAACTTACGTAGAAGCTGGCTTGAACGGCTTGGGTGGTAACCCAGAGTTCGGCGGTATGGGCATGCCGAAAACTTTGGTTGGCCAAGTTGAAGAGATGGTTCAAGGCTCTAACATGGCCTTCGGTTTAGCGCCGATGCTGACCGCTGGTGCGTGTTTATCGTTGAACGCTCACGGTTCGCAGGAGCTTAAAGAGAAGTATCTGCCGAATATGTACACTGGCGTTTGGTCAGGTGCAATGGATTTAACAGAACCTCATGCTGGTACCGATTTAGGGATTATTCGTACTAAAGCTGAGCCTTCAGCTGATGGTTCATATTTAGTGTCAGGTACCAAGATCTTTATTACTTGGGGTGAGCATGATATGGCCGAGAACATCATTCATTTGGTGTTGGCTAAATTACCAAATGCGCCTGCCGGTCCAAAAGGCATTTCTTTGTTCTTAGTGCCTAAGTTCTTGGTCAATGATGATGGTTCTCTCGGTGAGCGTAACGCTATGTCTTGTGGTTCGATCGAACACAAGATGGGTATCAAAGGCTCTGCTACTTGCGTGATGAATTTTGATGGCGCTAAAGGCTGGTTGGTTGGTGAAGAGAACCAAGGTCTTGCTTGTATGTTCACTATGATGAACTACGAGCGCCTAGGCGTAGGTATCCAAGGTGTCGGTGCGGCAGAAGCTTCCTATCAGAATGCGGTTGAATATGCGTTAGATCGCATTCAAAGCCGAGCACCAACGGGTGCTGTTGCTAAGGATAAAGTAGCTGATCCGATTATTGTGCATCCAGATGTACGCCGTATGCTGATGACCATGCGTTCATTCAACGAAGGCGGCCGTGCATTCTCCACCTATGTTGCCGGTTGGCTGGATCGAGCTAAGTTCTCTGACAATGCAGAAGAGAAGAAGCATGCTGATGCGATGCTGGCCTTGTTGACGCCAATTGCTAAAGCCTTCTTGACCGATACTTCCTTAGAAGTTGCGATCATAGGTCAGCAGGTATTTGGTGGTCACGGCTTTATTCGTGAATGGGGCCAAGAGCAACATGTACGTGATATTCGTATTACCCAGATTTATGAAGGTACTAACGGAATTCAAGCATTGGATTTGATGGGACGTAAGATTGTTGGTAACAACGGCGCGTTCTACAAGTTGTTCGAACAAGACGTTAACGACTTTATTGCTAGCCAAGCAGCAAACACGGCTGCGGCTGAGTTTATCGAACCTCTGAAGGCTGCTATGGAAAACCTAGCAGATCTTACTCAATGGGTTATAGATCAAGCTCAGGGTAATCCAAATGAAATTGGTGCAGCTTCTCTGGAATACTTGCACGTATTTGGTTATGCCGCTTATGCCTACATGTGGGCGCGTATGGCGGTAGTTTCTTTGCCTAAAGCAAATGAAGACTTCTATAAAGCTAAGTTGGCAACTGCTCGTTTTTACATAAAACGCGTACTACCTCGTTACATTGGCCTAAGTGCTGTTGTGAAAGGCGGTTCAGAAAGCCTGTATGAATTAGACGAAGCTTTATTTGTAACGGCGTAAGCGCTGAAGCAATGATGAAAAAGCCGCCTTCGGGCGGTTTTTTTGCTTGTTAGGGCAATTGATCTGAGTATTGGCAGCGGCTGACCATTCTTAGCGGGCACCTAATAAGGTAAACTTGCGACTACATAACACTATGATGGCTGATGTCGATACACATGGAGCGTTTAAGCGAAATGAACAAAGAACTTGATAAGCGGGTAGAGCGATCGCGCCGTCTGCTCATCAATACCTTGCTAGAGTTAATGGCAGAGCGTCCTTATTCAAAAATTTCGGTTGCCAATATTTGTGAGCACTCAAGTGTTGCACGTCCGACGTTCTATCTGCATTTTCGCTCGAAGGATGATTTATTACGTTACTACATTGAGCAGATGTTTTTACAATTTGCCGAGCAAATTGATCCAATTCTGACGGCTTCGCCGACGGTTGATCCAGAGATTGCGACGATTATGTTCCGTCAGTGGCAGGAGCATGCAGATTTAGCGCGCTTGTTGGTAGCGCCGGATGTCGAAGCGATTTTGCTGAACGAGTTTAAGCGCTACGTTGGTCACGTGATCGACCGTTTTGTCGAAGCTCACAAATTAAAGATCAGCAGTGATAGTAAGATTCACTATGTTGTGGATTTCTTGGCGGGTGCGTCGTTCTCAGTGATTGTGCGTTGGATTCGCGAAGACTTCAAAGAAACGCCAGAAGAGTTATCGGCGTTGTATGCGGACCTTTCTCGTCCAGGTCTTATTCAAGTGCTAATGAGCGGTAAGCTTTAATTTCAGTAACTTGTCGAACAACAGGTGCCTTGCGGCACCCGTCCTCACGTAATTAACTCAACAGCATCAAATGGGGTTTACAACGAGCCCTGCGCGACGACTTTTATCAGCTCGACGCTTATGAATCTTCAAGACTTTTCGTTGGGCTTTTTCAAAGGCATCTCTAACCGCGACATACATATTCTCATGCTCGGGGTTGTCATGATGGTCATGGGTGATTGCGACGGTTTCACCGGGCAGACCGACCTCTAGCGATACGTGGGCCAAGCGGCCTTTGTTACTGTGATTGTGCGGCATAGCAACGACAGCCCTAATACTCGTGATGTCGTCGAAAGTACTGCTGAGTTTACTGGCTTTCTCGCGGATGTTTTGTTCAATCGCATCGGAGTGGCCGATGTCACGGAAGCTAATTTCCAAACCTTTCATACTCGCTCCTTTTGTTAGTTGCGTAATCAGGATGGACTATTTACATTACTCCTGCCGATTCTCAGGTCAACCCATTTTATGTAGCTATACTAAAAAGATCACAAAACTGACAAGTTGTTGCCATGATTACTTTACTTTCATTTTATCGTGGAGAATGTTCGGATATTCAAGGGCTTAGCTTGGATGAGCGTTTAGGGATTGCGGCAAAACAATGGCAAGAACTTGACACACTTTTACCTTGGTTATTCCCATGTGGCGCAGAAACTAATGGTGCTTTGGGTCTGTCTGAGAGCGAAATCCGTCAATTTGTGTTCGACGCAGAAGCGACATCTGGTCTGTACGATATGCTGCGAACTGTGCTGCCACTATTTGGCATTACCTTCTGGGATAGTGCTCAAGGTTATGCGGCGGAAGTACACGCAGAGCAGCTTGCCGAGGCTGAGATTAGTGCACGGTGTGCGCTGTACTTGCCAGGGGTAGTAATTACATTTCAGCGCTTAGGTTTGGGCGCGCAGCAGCAGGTATTAGTTGCGGCGTTGCAGACCTATGCTGACGATTACGCGGACACCGCAACAGCGAATGTTTTGGCCATGATTGAGGAAATAGTTAAGCAGACGGATGGTCAGTAATAGTTTACTGCGCGCCGCTGTTGGCCTTTAGCGGCTGTGTGATAGGCTACCCCGTAAATACTGAACAAGGAGAACGACATGCGGGTCTATGATGTTCCCGTCGTGTTCTTCGATCTCGATGACTCCCTAATTAATAAAGACGCCAATAGCTTGTGGATTCGTTGGCGTTTCCGCAGTGAGCGCTGGGCCATAGTCGAAGCTATGCTCGCCTTAGCTTCGTTATATCGAGCCTATAAGCGTGGTCGTGTTACTCATTGGCGCTTATCAAATTATTATCGCACGCGAACTCGTGGCATGAATCTAGCGAGCTATGAGCGGCGAGTAGAGCAGTTCTTTACCGAGCGCGGCCAGCTGCATATCTATCCTCAGGCCGCTTCTTTGCTATTTGCTTACGAACGTCAGGGCACGGAATTGGTAATGATTACTGGTGCTGATCATGTGATAGCAGAAGCCTATGGGCGTGCACTCGGTATTCCACACGTCATAAGTAATCGTTTGCGAGTAGAAGGAGAAAAGATCGTCGGATTGGAGCGGCCTATGTGCTACGGCAGTGGCAAGGTAGCTCTGGCGCAGGCATTTCTTCAAGCGCGTGGCTTATCATTTACGGATGCGGCGTTTTATACCGATAGTCATGCCGATATTCCTTTGCTTGAGTTAGTCGCTCAGCCGGTGGTACTCAATCCTAATGAGGAACTACGCAATGCTGCAACTTTGCGCAATTGGCCTTGCCTTGATTGGCGCATAGAGTAAATGCTTAGACAGCAGCCGTGACTTGCCGCGCGGCGATCATCTGGTATAGTTCACTCATCATTTTTATTGCTTTTTACGGAGCTAGCGGTGTTTTTTCAATATAACCGCCCCCTACAACAGGGTCAGCATCTGACTCGTCGATGGTGTTAAACGCCACTCTTGTTGACCGCACCTAGACTTTATTTAGTGGTGTGCGGATTTTTTGCGCGTTTTTAACATTTCAAGGTTCTGTATGACTCCGCAACAATTTGCTGCTCTTGCCGAGCAGGGTTTTAACCGTATTCCAGTCGCTCGTCAGGTTTTGGCCGATCTCGATACGCCTTTAAGCACATATCTCAAATTGGCGAATGCGCCGTATACCTATTTGTTTGAGTCTGTTCAAGGCGGCGAAAAGTGGGGCCGATATTCAATGATTGGTTTGCCATGCCGCGAGGTTATTCGTATTACTGGTAACACCGTTTTACAAGAACGAGACGGCGACGTAATCGATCAAGTGGAGGTTGCTGATCCGCTGCAATTTATTAGTGATTTTCAGCAACGTTATCGTGTGCCTCCTATGCCGGAATTGCCTAAATTCGACGGCGGTTTAGTAGGCTATTTTGGTTACGATACTGTGCGATATATCGAACCACGATTAAAAAATTCGTGCCCAGAGGATGAATTAAATACCCCTGATATTTTATTGATGGTATCGGAAGAAGTAGTGGTATTTGATAATTTAAGTGGGAAATTACATTTAATTGTATTGGCCGATCCAGCGGAAATGGATGCTCTAGCCAAAGCAGAATTGCGCTTGGATGAACTACGTGAGCAGCTTCGTCGGCCTTACGTTGGCCCAGTAGGTGCTGCGTTAGCTCAGCCGAAAACAATTAATGAAGATGATTTTCGCTCGTTATTTGGCGAGCAAGAATTTATGGCTGCGGTTGAGCAAATCAAAGAATATGTATTGTCCGGAGATATCATGCAATGCGTTATTTCGCAGCGTATGCAAGTTCCTTTTACCGGCGATCCCGTCAATGTTTACCGCGCCCTACGTACCTTAAATCCATCACCCTATATGTACTGCCTGAATTTAGGCGACTTCCATGTAGTCGGTTCATCGCCTGAAATTTTAGCGCGTTTAGAAGACGGCGAAGTAACGGTGCGTCCGATTGCTGGTACGCGTTATCGTGGTCAAACACATGAAGAAGATATCGCCTTAGAAAAAGAGCTGTTGTCCGACCCGAAAGAAATTGCCGAGCATTTAATGCTTATTGATTTAGGACGTAATGATGTCGGTCGTATCGCCAAGACTGGTGAAGTTGAAGTCACCGATCAAATGGTGGTTGAACGCTACAGTCATGTTATGCACATCGTTTCTAATGTGACAGGCCAAGTTAAAGAAGGCATTACGGCGATGGATGTGTTGCGAGCGGTGCATCCTGCTGGCACCTTGAGCGGTGCACCTAAAATTCGGGCCATGGAAATTATCGATGAATTTGAATCAACCAAGCGCGGTGTCTATGGCGGTGCGGTGGGGTATTTAAGTTGGAACGGTAACATGGATACGGCAATTGCGATTCGTACTGCCGTGATTAAAGATGGTTATCTTAATATTCAAGCCGGTGCTGGTGTTGTGGCGGATTCTGTTCCAAGACTGGAGTGGAAAGAAACGATGAACAAAGGCCGTGCCATGTTCCGTGCAGTCGCGATGGCTGAAGCTGGATTAGATCAGTAAACGAATTTTAAGGATCGCGTTGGCGACCCATAGGAAGCAAGCATGTTGCTCATGATCGATAATTACGACTCATTTACTTACAACGTCGTACAATATTTTGCTGAGTTAGGGGCGGATGTGCGCGTCTATCGCAATGATGAAATCACCATTGAGCAAATCGAAGCATTGAACCCCGACCACCTAGTGATTTCTCCCGGGCCTTGTACGCCGAACGAAGCGGGTATTTCTATGGCGGTGATTGAGCATTTCGCCGGAAAGTTACCTATTTTGGGTATTTGTTTAGGGCACCAAAGTATTGGGCAGGTGTTTGGTGGGAAGATTATCCGAGCTGGGCAGGTGATGCACGGTAAAACATCCGATGTGCACCATGCCAATTTAGGCGTATTTGCGAACCTGCCGAACCCATACAAGGCCACACGCTATCATTCGTTAGTTATTGATAAGAATCATTTGCCTGATTGCTTAGAGATTACTGCATGGACGGAAAATCAGGATGGCAGTATGGAAGAGATTATGGGTGTACGACATAAAACCTTGGCCGTAGAAGGTGTGCAATTTCATCCTGAGTCGATACTGACTGAGCATGGTCATGCACTCTTAAAGAATTTTTTAACCACGACACTGACTAGTCGCTAATCGGGGAGCAATGTATGGATATCCGCCAAGCACTAGCGCGTGTTGTTGAGCGACAAGACTTAACCACCGCAGAAATGATCGACGTTATGCGCTTAATCATGACGGGCCAGTGTGACGATGCGCAAATTGGTGCTTTCTTGGTGGCACTGCGCATGAAAAGCGAAAGTATTGATGAAATCGTTGGTGCTGTCACCGTGATGCGAGAGCTGGCGACCGGCGTTACGGTGAAGCAAGACCATGCAGTAGATATTGTCGGCACTGGTGGCGATGGTGCCAATTTATTTAATGTCTCAACTGCATCGTCATTTGTGGTTGCTGCAGCCGGTGGCACTGTGGCGAAACATGGTAATCGTGGCGTGTCGTCTAGTTCTGGTAGTGCGGATTTGTTAGAAGCTGCAGGTGTTAATTTAGCGCTAACCTCTGAGCAGGTAGCTCGTTGTATCAATGAGTTGGGCGTTGGCTTTATGTTCGCGCCATCACATCACAGTGCAATGAAGCATGCGATTGGCCCTCGTAAGTCTCTCGGTTTACGCACCATATTTAATATTCTTGGTCCTATGACCAATCCCGCTGGAGTCCGCAATCAAGTAATCGGCGTATTTTCAAAAGCTTTGGTTCGTCCTGTGGCGGAAGTATTGCAACGGTTAAATGGCGGCCATGTCATGGTCGTACATTCACAAGATGGGTTGGATGAAATTAGCTTAGCGGCACCCACCTATGTCTGCGAGTTGCGTAACAATGAATTAAAGGAATATGTATTAACACCGGAGCAAGTGGGTATTGAGTCGCAAGTTTTAACTGGGCTTGAGATTGACAGCGCTGCGGCAAGTTTGACGCTGATTCGTGATGCTCTGGGTAAACGTGAAACCGCTGCGGGGAAAAAAGCTGCGGATATGTTAGCAATTAATGCCGGTGCTGCGATTTATGTAGCAGGATTAGCAAAAGACTTAAAAGATGGCGTGGCGATGGCTGAAGATGCAATTTGTACGGGCCTAGCGCTAGAGAAGATGAACGAATTAGTCAGTTTTTCAAATTACCTAGCAGCGGATAGTGCTGAATAATATTGTGGCACTGTTTTGCCCACGACGCGTTTGGAATTAATTATGAATACCCCAACAATACTGAAAAAAATCCTCGCAACGAAAGCGAGTGAAGTGGCTTTTCGCTCTAAAACACATTCGTTGAGTGAATTAAAAGCGCGTGCGGTCGATTGTGATAATGCGGAATTACGTGGTTTTTATCGCGCATTGAAAGCCAAGGTGGATGCTGGTCTCCCCGCTGTTATTGCTGAAGTTAAAAAAGCATCACCATCGAAAGGTGTATTTCGTGAAGATTTTGTACCGGAGGCCATTGCTGAATCCTACGAAAAGGGTGGTGCTGCGTGTTTGTCGGTATTAACGGATCGCGATTATTTTCAGGGCCATGAAGATTTTTTAGTGGCTGCGCGTAAAGCATGCTCGTTACCGGTCATTCGCAAAGACTTTTTAATTGATCCGTATCAGATTTATGAGGCTCGTCTATTAAACGCCGACTGTGTTCTCTTAATCGTTTCTGCATTGAGTAAAATGCAGCTGCAAGATTTAGAAGGCATTGCGCACGAGTTGGGTATGGATGTGCTGGTGGAAGTGCATGATGGTGAAGAGCTAGAAACGGCACTGACACTGGCAACGCCATTGGTGGGTATCAATAACCGTAACTTGCATACCTTTGAGTTAACGCTAGAAACCACCTTTGGCTTGTTGCCTTATGTACCAGCAGATCGTTTGTTGGTTACCGAAAGCGGTATTTTGGTACCTGAGGATGTGGCAGAGATGCGCCAACGCAATGTCAATGCCTTCTTAGTGGGAGAGGCCTTTATGCGCTGTGATGAACCGGGTGAAGCTCTACAGGCACTTTTTTTCTAAGAGTTATCCGTGCAATTAGGCGGGAGTTTCCTCCCGCTTGGTTGATATTCAAAGCGCTGACCTAGCGCGTGCCGAATACCACAATCGTCTTACCGGCCACACTGATTAGCCCTTGTTCTTCTAGGCTCTTCAGTACTCGTCCTGCCATCTCGCGCGAGCAACCAACAATACGACCAATTTCTTGGCGCGTGATCTTGATTTGCATACCGTCGGGATGCGTCATGGCATCGGGTTGTTTGCACAAATCCAATAATGTACCTGCAACGCGACCCGTGACATCTAAAAATGCCAAGTCACCCGCTTTGCGAGTGGTGCGAGTTAAGCGCTGAGCCATTTGGCGGAAGATGCGGAAAACGAGCTCGATATCGGATTCTGCTAACTCGCGGAAACGCGAATACGAGATTTCAGCCACTTCACATACTGTCTTGGCGCGAACACTGGCAGTACGAGGGCTATTTGCTTCGTCGAATAAACCCATCTCACCAAAGAAGTCGCCTTCATTGAGGTAAGCCATGATCATCTCACGGCCCTCATCATCTTCGATCACAACACTGACTGAACCTTTCATTAGGTAGTAGAGTGTGTCGCTCGCATCGCCTGTGTTTATTAAGGTGGTACGTGCTGGATAACGTTTCGTGTGGCAATGCGTTAGAAAGTTCTCTAACGGTGCATGAATGGATGGAATACGCGGAATGATCATTTAGGGTTCCTTGCTGATCGCTGCTCTGATTATTACCTATCCGTTGGCACAGTAGAACCGTGGAAAGAGGCCAATTACTCATTTATCTCGCTTTTTTTACTGATAACTGTGGTTTTTTTGCTCACTGAGTTATCTCGGTGGGGTAGCTGTGGTAATCTGCGCGCTTTCGTCTGGTAGCGGAGTTTTTCATGAAGGCGACGGTAAAGTGGGTCGATAATGCGATGTTCTTGGGTGAGTCTGGTAGTGGTCATGCCATTGTCATGGACGGACCAGAAGATCACGGTGGCCGCAACATGGGGATTCGCCCTATGGAGATGCTGTTACTTGGCTTAGGTGGTTGTACTAGTTTTGATGTGATGAGCATTTTATCGAAGCAGCGTCTTGATGTGCATGATTGTGTTGCTGAGATTGAAGCGGAGCGCGCAGATGCGGTGCCGAGTGTCTTCACTAAAATTCACGTTCACTTCAAAGTCAGTGGCCGCAATCTAAAAGAATCGTTAGTTGAGCGGGCAGTAAAACTGTCGGCTGAAAAATATTGCTCTGCATCGATTATGTTAGAGCAAGCTGGCGTCGAAATTACCCATAGCTTTGCTGTAAGCGAAACAGACTGAGCGGCTAGATCGCACGATATATGAGGATCCTGTATTGAATAACAAATTGCGACTTCATGGTTTCAACAACCTGACTAAGTCATTGAGCTTTAACATCTATGACATCTGTTATACCAAAACAGAAAAAGAGCGTCAGGAGTACATTGAGTATATTGATGAACTCTATAGTGCAGAACGTCTGACTAAAATTCTAACGGACGTTGTTGATATCATTGGCGCAAATATCCTGAACGTAGCCCGTCAGGATTATGAGCCTCAAGGTGCGAGTGTGACCATTCTGGTTGCCGAGCATGAAACACCGCCAGCAGAAGAGCTGATGGAAGAGAACCCAGGTCCGCTGCGCGATACTGTGGTTGCTCATTTGGATAAATCGCACGTTACCGTGCATACCTATCCTGAAAGTCATCCTCACGGTGGCATTAGCACCTTCCGTGCGGATATTGATGTGTCTACTTGCGGTTTGATTTCGCCACTGAAAGCATTGAACTACCTGATTCACAGCTTTGATTCGGATATCGTGACCGTTGATTATCGTGTGCGTGGTTTTACTCGTGACGTCGATGGTGTGAAGCACTATATCGATCACAACATCAATTCGATTCAGAAGTACCTGACTGAAGATACACGTAATGCGTATCAGATGATTGATGTGAACGTGTATCAAGAAAATACCTTCCACACCAAGATGCTGCTGAAAGACTTTGAACTGGACAACTATTTGTTTGGTGAAGGTGTTAAGACAATGGATGCCGCTGAGCGTGAAGACGTCGAAGCGAAATTACGTAAAGAGATGTTAGAAATCTTCTATTCGCGCAATATGCCGTAATAGAAGTAAGCTGCCTATTTCGCATAGGGTGGGCAGCTTATTTGCCGATTATAGGAATACTTCAATGACGCTGTTGCAAGGGTTGATGGTGGCTCAGGCACTCGCATTGAGTGCTGCTCCTCTCATGATGTTTGCCGGTGGTGTCATTGGCGCACGCTTGCACAATAATCCTTCTTTAGCGACCTTACCTGTCGCCGCCATGATCATTGGTACGGCATTAGCGGTATTACCTGCAGCCGCCATTGCAGCTCGGTTTGGTCGTCGAGTTCTATTTATCAACGCCATGTTATTCGGTTCAGTTGCATCATTAGCAGCGGCTTTAGCGATTTATAAAGAAACTTTCTGGGGGTTTGTCGCTAGCGCAGTTTGTTTCGGTGGTGTGGCGGCTGTCGTACAGCAATTTCGTTTTGTCGCGATGGCGAGCGTGACAGCGGATAAGCATGCAGTGGTGGCGGCGCGTTTGCTGCTGGTGGGTATTGTTTCGGCTTTTTTGGGACCTGAACTGGTTACTTTAGCAGCGTGGTTTCCTCAGTTAGATATGAGTGCAGCCTTTATTGCACTGGCATTATTTTTTACGTTAGCCGCCGTGGTCTTAGCCATGGTTGTTCCGCGGCAATTAGTCACGACTGAAAGTGTGCGGGCAACAGGGAGATCACTATCTGAACTCTTGTCTCAGCCGACGCTGTGGTTGGCGACGCTATCGGCGAGCTGTGGTTTTAGTGTGATGTCTTACATCATGACCGCGACGCCGATTAGTATGACCTTGGTGGATGGCTACGCATTGGCCGATGCTAAGTGGGTTATTCAAAGCCACATCGCGGCGATGTTTTTACCTTCGCTCATTTCTGGTTATTTGATCCAAGGGTTAGGGCATGTGCGCATGATTGTTGCGGGCCTAGTATCCATGTTGCTTTGCATTGCGGTAGCTTGGTGGGATCGATCATTATTGCATTATTGGTTAGGGCTATTGTTGTTGGGCTTTGCTTGGAACTTACTTTTTGTTGCAGGAACCTCTTTGCTGACTCAATGCTATCGTCCTGAAGAGGCGACCCGTGTGCAGGGTTTTAATGATTTACTTGTTTTTGGTGGTCAGGCACTTGGGGCTATGGCGTCTGGTGCAGTGGTTTTGATTCTTGGGTGGCAAGGCTTGTTACTATCTGCCTTGCCACCGTTGATGATTTTAGCCGCCGTATTAGTTTGGCAACAGGTGAGTATCAAACGCGCGTCAGCCGCTGGTTTGTAATTGCGGGCTAGCGTGGTTCTTGCGCGCAAATCAATTTGAACCCCTTCTCTTGTACCATGACTTCTACATGGTCAAAGGCTTCTTGCGCCCATTCTTCGTAACCTAAGTGACGATTAGCGATTAGCCATAACTGTCCGTCTTTGACGAGGTGTTGCTTCGCTTGTTTGAAAAGGTTCTGCGCGAATTGGTAATCGGTATTCTTACCTTGGTGAAACGGCGGATTGGTAATAATGAAGTCAAAGCGCCCATCAATGGCGGTCAAACCATCGCTGTGTAGGATTTCAACCGGTAACGCTAAGCGCATACTGTTGAGTTGAGCACTGCGCAGAGCAAATGCATCAACATCCGTTAGTACCACCTCTAATGACGGGCTGCGCTTTTTGAGGCTAAGCCCAATGACGCCAGAGCCACAACCTAAGTCGAGTAGCCGACCGTGTGCAGGCGCGGGAAGGTGTTCTAACAAGACGGATGTGCCGCTATCTAAACTGCCATGACTGAACACTCCCGGCAGGGTAAGGTAGTCGGCGGCATCCCACTTAAATGAGCGTCCCATCGCTAGCCAGTTAAACTTTGTAACAGGTGTTAGGTCTATCGACCATAGTGAGCAATGGCGCGCGCTATCCAATTTTGTGGTTGAGCTACTGAATTCTTTGCAGGCACTGCCAATGCTTTTACCACCGGCGTCATTAGCGGCAACAACATAGCAACGCTTTGCGGTAGTGGCGATGAGCTGAATAAGCGCTTGAGCAAAAGGTTTGGCTTTAGGCCAAAGCAAAATTACGGTGCGATCTTGCAGTTGATCTGTAGTCGGTAAACCAAATGTGATCAATTTATTGTCGATATGACCTTGATAAGCTTGAGCCGTTAGCCAGTCCCACGTGTTGATCTGTAGCTCGTTCTTTTTAACTACTGATAGCCACTCACCGCTGAAATCTTTTGCTGAACCCAATACGGTGGTCTTGGGGGTTAGTAAGTCAATATGGCGGAGCAGCAGATCGTATACGGCACTCATTCAGGTAAGCCTAATAACATGTCTCGAACATTGATGGCATCTTGTTGTAGATCGCCGTTGAGGGTAACGAGCCCTTTTTGTCGTAAAGTTGTTTGTTCATCTGCTTGTTGGCCGATGACAAAAATAGCGGCACCGGATTCAAGGACCATGCGCTGTAATTGTTGCTTTTGTGCATCACTAGCGTGTTTAGGGATGCGCAATACAGCCCCTTGCCACTGTTGGTGTCGTAGTAACTCGGTAATATCATCCGTGGCGGTCAATCCAGCTAAGCGCACAATGCGTAATCCGAGTTGTTTCAGCAATATTGCTAACAACAACATATCTAGGTCGTCATCTTGAGTGGTATTAGCAACTACAAGCGTACCTTTATATTCAAGGTTACTTTCTTCACCTAAGCGCCCAGCGAGTCTACCTTGGAGAAAACCGCCGTAAAACTGCATGCGGGCTTGCCCCAAAGGCTGGGTAACTTGATCGCGCAAATGTTGATACATAGGGATCAATAAGAAGCGCAAGGCGATATCTATAGGAAAAAACTGACTCACTTCATCGGCAACGGTGCTCAGTTGCGCAGCATCAAATTGTTGTACGCCTTTGGCCAAAGACGCACGATACTGATGCCATTGCGACGGCTGTGGTTGGCTTATCAATATGGTTTCTGGTTCCGGATCGCCGCTATCTATCATGGCTTTAGCCTGTGATACCGGGACTCCGCGCTCTAATAGAGACACAACCTTACGAATAAGCTGAATATCGGATTCTGTATAGAGTCTATGCCCTTTGGCCGTGCGTTTGGGCGTAATTAACCCGTAACGTCGTTCCCATGCGCGAAGAGTAATGGCATTAACACCGGTCTCGTTCGAGACGACCCGTATAGGATAGTAAGCCGCTTGCGGCTCGGATGTTGGGGATGACATACCCTGGGCCTGTTCCTAAAATTGTACAAAGCTGAGCAAATTCTATAAGTAGTTATACAGAATGTAAAAGAATGTCCGAACTCACGCTAAGTATTCGGTCACACTTTCTGCGTTTTTATAGACTTCCGTTCTAGCGGAAGGCGTAGTACCGTGTTCGAAGTTTGCCGTAAGGATGATTCCCGACTGCGGCTTAGAGCGATATTTAATGGTGGAGTACAGAGATGGTCATCGACCACAATGATGAGCAAGGGCCAATCAGTTTAGAGCTGTTGAAAAAAGCGGTAGATGCCTCGAACGACGGAATTGTCATTGCGGAACAAGAAGGTGACGACAATATTCTGATCTACGCTAATAAGGCTTTTGAGCGTCTGACTGGCTATCATGTTGACGAGATTTTGTATCAAGATTGCCGCTTTTTACAGACAGGGGATCGAGATCAAACGGGCTTAGATACGATTCGCGAAGCGATTAAGCAAGGCAGCAGCGCTCGGGTTGTATTACGTAACTACCATAAAGATGGTTCGATGTTTTGGAATGAGCTGAGTATATCGCCAATTTATAGCGATGAAGATCAGTTGACCTATTACATCGGCATCCAAAAAGATGTCACCGCGCAGGTGGAAGCTGAAGCGCGCGCTAAAGCGGCGGAGCAAGAACTGGCCGAGCTTAGAGCTAAGCTAGCTCAGTAGAGTGATACATGTCTTATAAAAAAGGGAGCCTAGGCTCCACTGCTGTCCCACAGTTTAGGGATCATATAACGAGCCTCATCTGAGGCTCGTT
>OJDK01000031.1_pt1 | contig 114631 bp, 113 predicted proteins | sample 1592791 | NCBI WGS metagenome assembly OJDK01 (sample SAMN05416878, study PRJEB24817) | seawater metagenome | isolation source: Sea water | place: Canada:Atlantic | collected 2013-11
GGAATCGGGTCATTCGGCTTGACAAATGGGGCGGGTTTAGTGAGGGCAAGATAAAGGGCGCGGCCCAAAATGGCCTAAGCCACTGTCTGCACATCTTTTTTCGCGGGACGCGAGGGGGTTGGGCCGGGACGCGGATTCGGCGGAAGCCCCCATAGGGCCTCAGAATAAGGCCGGGACGTGGACTAATATTGCTAACTTTGCGAAGGTTTCGGAGCTTTTGCCATGAGCCGCGATAACCAGTTCAATGTGCGGCTCGGACGAATATTGTCGCCCAACGGGACGGGGCGTTTTGTGAGCTTTTCAGGACAAGTGCGGAGAGCGGCGCAAAGGTCATCGCGGTCGTCAGGCAGACCCAGCCGGAAACAGGGCGCTATTGCCGAGCAATATTTTTCGCGCCGCGTGATTGTTAAAGTGCACCTGGTGAAGATGGGCGCTTACGGCAAAGATTCGCAGCGTCATCATCTGAATTACATTCAAAGAGACAGCGCTGCCCGCGAAGGCGAGACAGGTTTGCTCTACAGCCGGGATGAGGTGATGATTGATGGCGATGAGTTTCGCGAGCGGGGCCTTGATGACCGACATCAGTTCCGCGTTATTGTTTCGCCCGAAGACGGAAAAGAATTCGGTGATCTTCGCACTTACACCCGAAACGTCATGGCGCAGATGGAACGCGACCTGGGCACGAAACTCGATTGGGTCGCGGCTAATCATTATGACACGGCTAATCCACATAGCCATGTCGTTATCCGAGGCGTAACAGAGACAGGCTCAACGCTCATTATTCCGAGAGATTATATCTCCCACGGCATGAGAGAGGCCGCCGAGCATGTCGCGACCTTAGAGCTTGGCCCAACCACCCAAATTGATGTCGCGAAAAAACTGGCGCTGTCAGTCAGGCATGACCGTTTCACATCAATTGATCGGGACTTACTGGCGAAGGCGCAATACCAAATCGTTGATTTGTCAAAGCTGCCACTGGATGGGTCTGACTGGTCACAGCGTTTTGAAAAATGGCGTGTGAAATATTTAAGCTCGCTGGGCCTTGCCGAGAAAATGGGGTTTGGCAAATGGCGACTTGATGACAATCTTGAACGCACGCTGCGCCGCATGGGTGATCGCGGCGACATCCTCAAAGCTTATCATCGGGCCATGAGCCGCACCAAACTCGACCGTAGCCTAGATAGCGAGCCCATATATGACCCAGCGGAAAAGTTAGCTCGCCCCATCACCGGAAGAGTGATTGAAAAAGGCGTGCTGGATGATGTGAATGACCGAAGCTACATTGTCCTCGATACGCTGCAAGGCGAAGCTCTATTCGTTGAGACAGGCAAAGAAGCCAATCTCGCGCAAATAGAGCGCGGTATGGTCGTGACCGCAGGACCGCAAACATATGCGCCAAAGGCATCAGATTTAATCATCACTGACATCGCGTCTAAACGCGGCGGCATTTACAGCCCATCCTTTCACGAGATGAATGATCCGGGCGCGCGCGAGGAATTTATCAAAGCCCATGTGCGGCGGTTAGAAGCCATGCGGCGTGCCGGTCATGCAGAACGGAATTCCGATGGGTCGTGGAATGTGCCTAAGGACTATCTCAAGCGCGTCGTGAAATATGAGACATCACGCAGTTTTGGAAATCCTGTTAAATTAGACATTCAGTCTCGCGCGCCGCTGGCGGGGCTTACGCAGACGATTGGCAAGACATGGCTTGATACTGAGTTGATGAAGGGTGGTGCCGAAAGCGATGCGTCAGGGTTTGGACAAGAGGTCGAGACCCTAAAGACGCAACGACAGAAGTTCCTGCTCTCACAAAAGCTCATTGAGCGGTCACCCGGGGTAACGCAAAGCACGCTCGATACGCTCGAACAGATGGATCTTGACAGGGCCGGTAAGGAGTTCAGCGAGCAATTCGGTAAGCTCTACAAAGCCGCCCCTGCATCCGGCCGTATTTCGGGTATATACCTCATGGCCATTCAGAGGCCGAGCGGAAAATATGCCGTCATCGAAAAATCCAAAGAGTTCACGCTCGTGCCGTGGCGGAGCGCGATAGACAGGAATTTGGGCAAATCTATTTCAGGCGTGGTGAAAGGTCAGACGATTTCATGGACTCTAACAAAGGCCAGAGGAAAAAGTATATCATAAACGGAGGAAGATCATGAATTATTCAATCAAAACGATTCTGTTATTATCCGGAGCCGCGATACTATCGGCGTGCGGCGACGACCCGAAAGCGGCGAATAAAGCCAATTTTAAAAAGGCTTTGAATGCTCACTACGCCCAGATGAAACAATGCGTCAAAGTTGGAAGCAAGCCTAACTCAGACGGGATTATTCAGGAGTTCCGAACAGACGGCACTGTTAAAGATAAGCAGCTCATTTTCTATAATGGCCTTCTCAGTTTGGGGCTATTGGAAGCGGTCACCTACCAAAAGGATACGAAAAACTTCAGCGGGCAAGTTACAGGAAAAGCTGATTGGGTTGGTTATAAATTTTCCAACAAGGGCAAGACATATTTACGTCCTGCTGAGCTCGAAAACGGCGCTTTCAGCACAGGCGCGCGTCAACTTTGTTATGGTACGCCGCAGGTGGTTGAGATTGTCAATTTCACCGCGCCTGCTGAAGCTATGGGCGTGAAGGTGAGTAATGTGCAATATACGTATAGGCTTGTTGATGTTGCCCCGTGGGCGAGCGATCCAGCCCTAACCAATCAATTTGAATGGCTTGGTGAAAGAGTCTCTAACAAGGGCATATCTAAAGATGATGATCTTGTGCTTAATAATAACGGCTGGGTACATCGTAGCGTTTTTAAATGACCCCCCGCTCGTCTCAACTGGGGGCTTAGCGGACCTTCGGAGGTCGAAAAAAAACGATATCCATTCTGGACTAAAATTTGGTTTAAATATTTCGATATCGTTCAAGGCGTGTTTGCAACTCATCATCAGGCAACCAAACAAAAGGATCTTCAATGTATTTGTTGATTGCATCTATTAGAACGCGGAGAGGAGCTGTTTCATGTTCATAAATCAAATCTAAGAGCCAAAGCATTCCGTGTGACCTAACATCTTTTTGGCGAGCTAGATTTTTTAAATTTTCATCGCCGGTCAACAAGACGCAAGCCTCTGTATCCTCGGCCAGAACCAAGGCGAAATTATCATGGAGTGAAAGACGAGTAAATTCTTTACGATACTGATACGCTAGAGCAACCTGAGCACCGCTCAAAGTTTGGATCTTGAGGCCGCCATATAATAGGAATTGCTTTTCCTCATCAGTCAGAGAAAGCAATTCGTCTTCAAACAGTAAATCAGGAATCACGAATTCGAACGGTAGCTCGAGCATGGCTCGAAATAAGCTACCCTTCTTCAGATCAATAAGACCAGAGCTATCCGTGATTACGATTTGCATCAGGCGTGTGCGGGGCCTTTTAGCTTCTCTTCGAGGTCTGACAAGGGCACGCGAAGTAATTCAACACCTTTGCTCAGTGAGATAAACCTTTCCGACAGGGCTCTTAAGCAAAGCCTTTCGAAACGTTTAGCTTTTTCTTGTGAACCGAGTTCCGCTTCTAATGGGTCAGGTTCTTCAAAACGCCAAGATTTAGCAAAGGTTCTAAATGCATAATTCACTGCGGTAGCACTCAGAATGCCCAATTGCTTCAAACGAACGAGAACTGCGGCAGCGCTGACGCGGTACATTCGCTTGATATCAAGAATTTCGGCATAACTAATGGACTTTCTGAATTCACCTATTTGGGCTCGAACATGGCTCGCTACCATTAAAAATGCGCCAGCAAACATGTCCGATGCTTTTTCATGATTGCAAGGAGAGCTTTCATCTATGAGCCTATGGGCGAGCTCGTGCGCTAAGGTAAAACGTCTTCGTTCTAAAGTCACATTTTGACTAATTACGATTACAGGAACTTCCGATTTTCCATTACCGCGACGGACAATGCTAGTTAATCCAGAGAAGTCGTCAGGAAGATCAAGAATTAAGACTTTTATGCCTTGCTCTTCCAGTAGCTCGGTCATGTCTGGTATTGGGTCTTCGCCCAAGTTCCAAACTCTTCTGACTTCAATAGCCATGGCTTCAGCATCAGCTTCAGTTTTTAGGAAGTATGGTTTGCTCAAAGGCATTACCCATTCAGAGCTATTAAGCTGTAAAATGTCTTCGATCTCCAAATATCGTTCTAGGTGTTCAATAACGATAGCTTCAACCTGTGCTCGTTCTTGGGCGCTGGTGGTTGATTTTTTTCGAAATTCTACACCTAATAATTCTTCGACTTGGTTACTGAACAAAAAACTCAAGCTCACGCCGAGCTGTTTTGCAAGCAAAGATAATATATCAGATGACGGAGCCATCTCATTGCGTTCGTATTTCCCGATGGCTTGTGCACTTACGCGGCCATCAATGGTATCTGACAAGGAGCGAAGGGAATGCCCTGCTTTTTTCCTTGCCAATAATAGTCGCTCACCAAGCATTTTTCATATCCTTGTCTCCCAGGGTTTACAAATTATAATCTATGATATATATGTAAACCTATCAGTGGTTCATGTCAAGGATTTCTGTGTAATTTTAGAAGCTAAAACCAACCTTAGGAGAATGCAAAATGGCAACTAACCCACCAACCGGAGACGGACATCGCAAAGGAGCAGTAAGAGGACGCTCTCAAACCCAGACACCATATGGGCACTATGTGAAGCGCAATGCTGGAACAGGACGTTTTATGGATGTCAAAACATCAAGCAAAACGCCCTTTAAGGGCGTTCGCAAGGAAAGATAGTGCCCGGAAGAGCAACCCATGAACTTGCTGGCTCCTTCACTGCGATGGCGGTCGCGGCTTCAATGCCGGGGCCTACCTTTGCAAGTGTGGGTGCCAGTTTCTTCATAGGAAAGGATGCCGGGCGTATCCCAGACTTGTTAGAGCCGGCGACATGCCCGAATCACCGAAGATTTTTCCACAGCTGGGTGGCTTTAGTAGCCATGAGTTATGGTTGGAAGAAAGCGTATGATTGGGAACCAGAAACCGATTTAGAGAAATTTCTTCGATTCATCGCTTTAGTTGGGGGAGCAGCAGCAATTTCGCACCTCGTATTAGATTCCCTTACACCCAATTCATTGCCCTTAATTTAGTGAGTTGAAAACATGTCATTCCGAATTATTCATCTAAGGAAGTTACTCCGAGCTTTCAATGAACCTGAAAATAGGAAAATTACTTTATTGCGTAGTGACATTCGAAGTGAGTTAAAAAAGCGTTCAGGGTTCTCATCAAAAGGTGGAGACTTTCATGGGCCTTTTTGGAGCGATGCAAAAAACCATGCATCTGGTGAGATTGACCTCAGCATCGCAACGCTGGATCGGATTGCAAAGAATGAAGCTCGAGGCCGTTTATACCCAGAACTTACGGAGGGATTTCTAGAGTGGTGGCATAATAAACGCCGGACTCGAAATGAACCCATTTCAGCATTCCCATACACAGTAAAAAAACGTTTTGAGATCGATGAGTTAGGCGCTGTGGTAAAGGTAGAAAACTTGCTTTCCATATTGATTGGCGACCCGAATTTGGGACCTCAAGGCAAGAGATTGATATACCCCTACTTTAGTGAGGAGCCTATTTTAGACGAGAAGACTGCTCGATTAGGCCTCTGGCTTTTGTGCGAAGCGTTGCCAGAATTTGAGCCTGAAGATTTGAGAATACTTGACGTTATGCGGGCGAGAGCATTTTCGCTTTCGGGATCTCCGCTAACTGGCATCGAAGAACATGAATTTAAAAAGAAATACGAAAGACTCATAGATGAGTGGGAAGCGCTCAGTGAGCAGTATGGTTAGCGTGATGGCGATGAATTAAGACGCAGGTATACAAATGGAATTATTAACTCAAGAGAATTTCGAATTTGCTATCCAATCATTATTGCCTGGGTTCATTGCCTTGGCATGTTTTCTGATGGCGTTCCGGACCAGGATGCCAACGCCATTTTATACTATCGTTTTAAGTGTTGTTGTAAGTTTTTTCTACATTAACTTACTGACTCTAGCGAAATATTCATTGGGCGGAGGTTACTCATCCCCAAAGCCTTTGGCGGATTTTGTAAACCTAGTTTTTTTGCCAGCCATTCTAGGCTACTTAGCAGGAGTCTTGTGGGAGAGGCTTTCACCAAAATTGAGGTCACTTGGAATACCTATTAGGTCACCTATACCAACGGCATGGGACTACGCTTTCTCTAAGAGGTCGCATTGTTGGGTTCTTATTCGGTTTAAATCAGATCGTGATTCGATAAAGGGCTGGTATTGTGGCGATTCATTCGTCGGGACTGATCTCACTTTTCGCGACATATTTTTAACTCAAGTACATGAGTACAACGAGGTTCAAGAAAACGATGAGAGTGGGTGGCTTCCATGCGACCCACCTCTCGAAATTTGGATAAACGGAGATGATATACTCATGATAGAATTCGATAATGGTCATCAAAAGGAGACGAAAAATGACGAAGCCAACTAACAAGGACAGATATGTTCCGTTAAAAAAAGGGTATCAATCGGTCGCCCCAAAGAAGGATATTGGTGCCGGGTACCAAGGTCCAACCAGCACAAACGTGCCAACCACCAAGCCGTCAAAGCGTAAATAAAGTTTAGCTCTTCCCGATGCAGACCCTGCAGTCTGAGTTGGGAAGAACTTATGTCTTATAAGTGGTATTTCCGTTCTAAAATTGGAAATTACATCAGCTGGGAAATCACAGATCATAAGAATAGTCTTTCTATGGTTGCGTAACCTGTGAACAAACTTCAAGCTGACAATGTGCTAAGTAATGTGGATGGATAGAAATGAAGTGTCTTGATGGAACGATTTATTTGAGTGCAACTGACCTGGTTGGACATCTAAACTGCAATCGCCTGACTGAATTAAATGTTCAGGTTGCAACCGGTCAAATGGATAAACCAGATAATTTCGATCCTTTATTAGAAATTCTTCGAGAGCGGGGTCATCGGCATGAACAGGCATACTTCGAACATTTAAAATCCTCTGGGTGTGACATTGTTGTTATTGAAGGTGTTGACATTGATGCGGCCAGCCTTGAAGCGACGATAGAAGCAATGCAAGAAGGTAGAGAAATCATTGCTCAAGCCGCGCTTTTGAATGATCGCTGGCGTGGACGCGCAGATTTTTTACGAAGAATTCAAGTGCCCAGTATTTTGGGTTCGTATTCTTATGAAATTATCGATACCAAGCTTGCTAGAGAGACTAAGGGCGGCACAGTGTTGCAACTTTGTCTCTATGCTGAAATGTTAGGGTCAATCCAAGGTATAGTGCCTGAATATGTTTATGTTATAGCTCCTTGGTCAGACTTTGCCGATCAAAAATACCGTGTCGATGATTATTATGCGTACTATAGAACGGTAAAATTAGCGGCTGAGAACAACGCTATTGCCGACATAGAAGTGTCAACTTATCCTGACCCTAAGCCACATTGTGATATCTGCAGCTGGCAGTCACATTGTGAGGCACGTAGAAGGGATGACGATCATCTTTGCCTTGTAGCGAATATTTCCAAAAACCAAATTTCAGAGTTGCAAAATAACGGATATGATACTCTTCAGAAGCTGGGAGAGATTGATGGAGATGTCCCATTCGTTCCGTTAAAGGGCTCCATTCAGGCGCTGGAGAGAACCAAAGGTCAGGCGAAGATCCAACTCTTGGGACGAACTACAGGCACAGCTCAATTTGAATTGTTAGATATCATTCCTGAGTTTGGTCTGGCAGCTTTGCCTGAACCGTCACTAGGAGATATATTTTTCGACATCGAAAGCGATCAATTCGTTGGCGAAAACGGTCTCGAGTATTTGTTTGGTTACTGTTTCCATGATGAAGATGGAGGACTTCAATACGTGGCTGATTGGGCATTCGATATGGCCAAAGAAAAAGCCATGTTTGAGCGGTTTATTGCGTTTGTTAGTCAACGTCGATCCGAGTTCCCTGACATGCACATATATCATTTCGGAGCTTACGAACAAAGTGCACTAAAACGCTTGATGGGCCGTTACGCAAGCTGTGAAAATGAAGTGGATAATCTATTGCGCGGGCGAGTGATGATTGATCTCTTAAGCGTGGTTCGAAATGGTATAAGGGCAAGCGTGGAGAGTTATTCACTCAAAAAACTTGAACCGTTTTACGAATTTGAGCGTGAAGTGAAGCTCAGGGACGCTAATATTGCTCTAACCAAACTGTCCTCCGGACTCGAGTTGGATGATGTTCAATCAATTGATGAGCCTACGAAGCTAGTCGTTCAAGGCTATAATAGTGACGATTGTGTTTCCACTTTGGAATTAAGAGATTGGCTAGAGGCCGTACGCGAAGAACAAGTAACAACTGGAGAGGACATACCTCGTCCAGCGCCTGGCCAAGACGGACCGAGTGAAGAAATCAGTGAACAACAGGCACGTGTCCAAGCTCTTATTGCTCAACTAATACTAAATCTACCTATCGATCCTAGTGAACGCACAGCTGAACAACAAGCAATTTGGATTCTGGCACATATAATTGATTGGCATCGACGTGAATTGAAGGCTGTTTATTGGGAAGGGTTTCGGTTGCAAGATCTAAGCGCGGTTGAAATGGCCAACGAAAAAACCGCCATTTCTGGATTGACTCATATGGAGGTAGTCGGTCAGACGCCAACGGGAATTCCTGTAGATCGGTATCTGTTCGAACCTCAGGACTCTGATATTCGAGGCGGTGAAAGAGTCTTTGCGACTGGTGGCGAGGCCTTAGGAAGCATTGTAAATATTTCTTTTGAAGAGAATACTGTAGATATAAAAAAGACCAAGAAGACTGCCTTGCTTCATCCAGATGCGTTTTACGCTCATACTGTTATTAAACCGAAAGACCAGGCTGCCGCTCTTTTTCGACTTGGACAGTATGTTGCGGAAAATGGAATTCTAGGTGATGGCGAGTACCGAGCAGCAAGAGATTTGCTTTTGAAAATCCCGCTGAATACCGGTGATGAAGCATTCCAAAACTCTGACGAAAATACGCTGGAAGCTGGTTTGCGACTAACTCATCTTATGAATGGTGGCATACTACCAATTCAAGGACCTCCAGGGACGGGGAAATCTTATACAGGCGCGCGAATGATATGTGAGTTGGTAAAGGCTGGAAAAAGTGTCGGAATTACAGCGAACAGTCATAAGGTGATACGCAACCTGTTAGACGAGGTTATTGATGCTGCTCCGACTATGGGAGTTGATATTAATTGTGCTCAAAAGCCCGAGACAGGAAATAAAGAAGAGGACGGCACTTCACTGCAGTTTATCCGCGACAATGAAAAATTGATAGCTTCTGTTAATAACGGTGATGCTCAAGTTGCTGCAGCAACCCCGTTTTTTTGGGCACGAAAAGATGTTGAGGCATTGGTAGACGTGTTATTCGTTGATGAAGCTGGCCAAATGTCATTGGCAAACGCACTTGCAATCTCTGGCTCTGCCGAAACTATTGTACTTTTGGGGGATCCACAGCAACTAGAGCAACCTATCAAAGGGTCCCACCCGGACGGAACCGAAGTATCAGCTCTTGACCATCTGATTGGAACTGAGCAAACAATATCAGTTTCTCAAGGCTTATTTTTGGAAACTTCATACCGCATGGCTCCGGAAATCCGCGCTTTGGACTCTGAGCTATTCTATAATGGTAAATTGGAATCTGTAGCAGGGTGTGAGCTGCATGAAATCCGTGCGGATGGGATTATTACAGGTTCGGGGCTCAGGTATCTTCCAGTCCCTCATATAGGTAATACGAGCTCTTCAGTTGAGGAAGCGGAAACAGTCGCGCATTTGGTTGCTAAAATACTCGGAAGCAATCCTGGCTGGGTCGACCGAAAAGGCGTCGAACGTATCATAGAGCTAAAAGATATTTTGATTATTGCTCCTTATAATGCTCAGGTTTTTGAGATTAAAAAACTAATACCCGATGCTAAGGTTGGAACCGTCGACAAATTTCAAGGGCAAGAAGCACCAATAGCAATCTACTCAATGGCAACATCTTCTCATTCAGATGCGCCAAGAGGTATGGAATTTTTATATAGCGCCAATAGATTTAATGTCGCGATTTCTAGAGCGAAATGCGTATCGGTTCTAGTTGCATCTCCTAATGTCTTTGAAGCTGAATGCAGAACGCCACGACAGATGCAATTAGCAAATGCATTTTGTAGGTTTCTTGAAGTTTCTGAGTTGATTAACCTTTAGTTTCTAAAGTCCGGTATGGGGATGTTCGTGACTTCGCTTAAGGGGGCAAAGAGGACATTAAAAACATACACCCGATTTAGAAGAGTGTATGATGAGGCTGGCGATATATTGCCTCAATGATCACTTTGTAAGACGATCAAATGCTTCATACAAAGCCATTCCAATTGCCATTGCGATTAGAAATACAATGGCCGGTCCACCCCCCAATCAAAAGTGAAGAGATTGCGGGTCCGGGGCAGAGGCCCACCAGCCCCCATCCAATTCCGAATATAATAGCCCCTATCGCAAGCCGTTTATCTAGTGGGCGATTCTCTGGGACATGGAATTCATCATCTGCAATAGGCGCATCCTGTTTCCAGACCAAACGATATCCGATAGCTGTGACGAAGACTGCGCCGCCCATGACGAAAGCAAGGGAGGGGTCCCAGTCTCCAAATAAATCCAAAAAGGCAATCACTTTAGCCGGATTGACCATTTGCGATATAACGAGTCCCAGCCCAAATATCAGACCGGCAATCAGAGCTGAAAGGTTGCGGGCCATTATCAAGAGCCTATTATTTTTGTAAGAACAGCGACAGTGAATATGCCTGCGCCCATAAATAGAACCACCGAGACAAGTGATCTGGGGGATAGGCGTGAGACACCACATACGCCATGTCCGCTTGTACAGCCCGAACCCAGCCGAGTTCCAAAACCCACAAAAAGACCGCCAAGGATAATAGGAGGGTAAGCGTTTATGATAATAAACTCAGGAGAACGACCGCTTATTGCGATATAAGCCAGAGGCGATAAGCCAAGACCAATTACAAATAAAAGACGCCAAAGCCAATCCGATTTGTCGGTGAAAAAAATGCCAGAAAAAATCCCACTTATACCGGCAATACGGCCATTGAAAGCCATTAGAATAACCGCTGCCACGCCGATCAAGCCGCCGCCTATTGTTGCGGAAACGGGTGTAAAGTTTTCCATGGATGGCCTTTTTATTTACTGGAGAGCAGATGATAGCATGGGCTCTCATGGAGTCATTGGTTTTATGACTTGCCTTTCGCGGCTTGCCAAGCGCCCATTGAGCCCAAGAATACATCGACCCTATCAAAATTATTGGCTTTTAAAATCGAGGCTGCAATTGTGGCGCGGGCGCCGCTGCCGCACATGACTGTGTAAGATTTTTTGGAATTCAAATCTTTTAGACCGTCCTTTATATGCCCAATATATTTATGAATGGCACCGTCAATGTGACCCTTGTCAAATTCATTCTTGGAGCGCACATCCAGTAAATCCCAATCTTTCTTGTTTGCGTTTAATCGTTTACGAACTGTGGCCGCATCAACGAATTCCAAATGTTCTAGCTTCGCACCTGTCGTGGATAAACCGACGACGCCGTCCAACCGACCTTGCACATTGTCAAAGCCCATCCGAGCAAGATGGCGCGCAACATCTTCTGCTTGATTGGCATTGTCGCATATCAAGAACATCGAATCTGATTCTGTCAGAAGATATCCTGCGAAAGCGGATATCATGTCGTGTGGAAGTGATAGCGAGTTCGGGATGTGGGCACTGCCAAATGACGTGATTGAACGGACGTCCAGCACAAAATCAACATCTTTAGAGTTAAACTTTGCAGGTGGGATACGTGGAGGTATGAGAACTGCGTTTATGGCTGAACCTCCGACGAGATTCAGATGTTCCATAAGAGAAAAATACTGAGGGATATAATGGTTTTCCGCGACTTTCTTTTTAATAAACTTTTCGCGGGTAGATATCTTGAGCATGTCATTGTTCTTGAGTTCATGGCCGATAGTTGAAAATTCCCGCTCAGCCATATTATCTCCGCAAACCGATCCTGCCCCATGCGCAGGGTATACAATCGTTTGGGCGCCAAGTTTTATGAGTTTTTGCAAACTGTCATACAAAAGTCCGGCAACTTTTTCTGCTTCGTCGGGATAAAAATCTGTGCGTCCGACATCGCCAACAAATAAAGCGTCTCCCGTGAAAACACCAACGGCTCCGTTATGAAAATTTTCGTCAAATACGGCAATTGAGATGCTATCATATGTATGGCCCGGTGTTTCCAAAATGCGCAGGCTCATATTACCTAGCTTGAATTCATTGCCATCTTTTATCGTTTTGGCGTATTCGACATCGCCATCGGGATTGGGCCCATGATAAACTTTTGCGCCAGTTTGCTTTGCAAGGATTGGGGCTCCTGAAACCAAATCCTCATTCCGATGGGTTTCAATAATGTGGGTGATTTTTGCGCCTTTTAGGCGTGCCTTCTCAATGTATATTGAGCAGTCCCGTCGGGGGTCAATCACGCAAGCCTCAGCGCCATCTCCTACTAAGTAAGATAAGTGAGCTAAACCATCAGATTTTATCTTTTCAATAAACATGAACCCACCCGTACCAATCTAGTGTTGGCAAAAGAGAACGAATTCTCAAGTATTTAGTTCCCCGCTTTTACTTCATATATATTTGGGTGGGAGCTTAGTTAGACCAAAGGTCCCCTTTGGGAATTTCTACCGATGCTGCGCTTTGAGGAAGTCATATTCATCGAGTGGCTTTCTACGAGCATAAAAATAACAATTTTGACATTCATAGTTTATTACTGACCAATGCCTCGATAATTGGACATTCTGGCGCATCTCCCTTTTCACACTCATTCGAGATTGCGAGTAAGGAATCTTCTAGTAATTTGAGATCTGATATTTTCTGCGAAATTGATTTCAGGTGATTGATTGTCAAGGCGTGAATGTCGCCACATGTGTAGTCATTAGAGTCGACCATTGACAATAAATTGCGAATTTCTTCTATCGAGAACCCCAATTCACGAGTGCGTAGAATAAACCTCAATCGAGACTGATCGTCTTTTGAATAAACTCTATGTCCGGCCGGAGTTCTGCCCGGCGCATGTAATATCCCGATTTTTTCATAGTACCGAATAGTTTCAATATTACATCCTGATAATTTAGCTAACTCACCTCGTTTCATCGCATCTCTCTTTTTTGTGAACGCGTAACTGATTTAATCGCTTGAACCTGTAGTTAGTACAGGGCGTACAAAGCTCAAAGCAGAATATTGAAGTGCATTACGCTAGATTTAAAGGTTGCCGATGAACCGTACCAAGCAATTTCTCTCAGAACCGCAACGGTCTATCCGGAGACGCCGGCTGTTTGCCACAGGTGGCGTCGTGGGCGCACTACTCGCCTCGTCCTGCTGTATCGTGCCGCTCATTCTTATCAGCATGGGGGTTTCAGGGGCGTGGATTGGTAACTTCACCGTGCTGGAACCGTACAAACCTATCTTTGTTGGAATCGCGGTTTTGTTTATTGGAGCGGGGTTTTGGCACGTCTATTTCAAGAAAATTGATACCTGTGAAGACGGAAGTTATTGCGCGAAACCGCAATCCTCCCGCCTTACCAAACTTGCATTATGGCTGGCGACCTTCGCCGTAATATTAGCTCTGACTATCGATTATTGGGCCCCCTTATTTTACTAGAAAGGTAGTATAATGACTAAAACTCTTTTGAATTTAACGAGCATCGCCGTCTTGGCGACAGGTGCCATCGCAGTTGGTAGCAATACACTCATGACCGCGAACGCTCAAACTCAAGTGGTGGCGACAGAGGCCAGTTCATCTTTTGCAATTGATAAAATGACCTGTGCCACATGTCCAATCTCGGTCAAGAAAGCCATGAAACGCGTTGACGGTGTTAAATCAGTGGAAGTCGATTATAAAACCAAAATCGCAACCGTTGTTTATGACCCGTCAAAAACGACGCCCACGGAAATAGCGGCAGCCTCCACTGACGTTGGGTATCCGGCAAATGAAGTGACGAGCTAGAGCATGAAAACTCGCTCCTTGCTGGGTGTCGGCCTTATCGGGACGATTGTCGCCGCTCTGTGCTGTTTTACACCCGTCCTTGTCGTGCTCTTCGGCATTGTCGGCTTATCAGCGCTAACTGGCTATATAGATTACGTCCTTTTACCGGCCCTTGCCCTCTTCGTCCTTTTGACGATTTACGCCCTATGGCGACGTCAAAAGAACTCGAATTAATTATATTCTAAAAAGGAAATTACATGTCAGATTGCAGCGCCGTGGGCGAAGAAAATTCGTTTGACCTTATCATTGTCGGGGCCGGTTCCGCAGGGTTCTCTGCTGCCATTACCGCCGCCGAACTGGGGAAAACTGTGGCTGTTATTGGCGGAGGCACGATTGGCGGCACATGCGTTAATGTCGGGTGCGTCCCGTCAAAAACCATGATCCGTGCGGCGGATGTCATGCAGGCGGGTGCGTCGGCAAAAAGATTTAATGGAATCAGCGCAGACGCAAAACTTGTTAGCTGGGCAGATGTTGTGGCTCATAAAAATGAACTCGTCTGGGAGCTACGTCAGGCCAAATATACCGATTTGCTACCGCAATATGAGACCCTCAAATATATTGAAGGTATGGGAAAACTTGTGAGCGGCGGTGTGGCCGTTGATGGAAAGCTTTATATATCTAACAAAATCATCATCACTACAGGATCACATTCGCATCTTCCGCTTATTCAAGGCATTCAAAACGTCCCGCATTTGGATAGCACGAGCGCACTTGACCTGCCTGACCTGCCGAAATCCATGATTGTCATTGGCGCCGGCGTAATTGGTTGTGAGTTAGGACAGATGTTTGCTCGCATGGGAACAAAAGTAACGCTACTCTGTCGGTCAAAGGTTCTCCCGGGTGCAGAACCAGAAATTAGCGAGGCGCTTACCGGATACCTAAGAGATGAAGGCATTCAAGTGCACTGCGGCTCTGTCTATGAATCCATAAAAGCCGACGGTGAAATCTGCCTGAGTTATCAATACAAGGGTGAAGTCCGGCAGTTACGTGCGGAGCATATTTTACTGGCAACCGGGCGTAAAGCCAATACGGCTGGTCTCGGACTTAAAGAAATAGGCGTTAAATTGGCCAAAAACGGCGGTATCATTGTCGATGATTCCATGCAGAGCAATATCCCTGGAATATATGCAGCGGGCGACGTCACAGGACGAGACGAATATGTCTATATGGCAGCTTATGGGGCCAAGCTCGCAGCGCAAAACGCCATAAATGGGAATACTAAAACATACAATAATAATACGATGCCTGCCGTCGTTTTTACCGATCCAAATTATGCAACTGTCGGCCTTACGGAAGCACAAGCGCGGGCAAAGGGAATAGAAGTTAAAACCTCGACGCTTGATCTCAAACATGTCCCACGGGCTTTGGCCGCGCGTGATACGCGCGGCTTAATCAAACTCATCGCCGACGCGCGTGATGGCAAGTTAATTGGCGCGCATATTCTGGCACCTGAAGGTGCTGATACAATCCAAACCGCTGCGCTTGCAATAAAAATAGGTATGACTTTCAATGCACTCGGAGAGATGATTTTCCCCTACCTGACCACCGTAGAGGGGTTGAAGCTAGCGGCGCAGACTTTCGATAAGGATGTCACCAAGCTTTCATGCTGTGCGGGTTAATTCAATCTCGGACGAATAAAGGACGATCGTTTGTCATGGGCCAAGGACTTAGCGCTATAGAAAAGAGGACGTAAAATGCAAATCCAAAAGTTTGACCTTATTGTTATGGGCGTTGGTATGGCGGCTGTTAACGCCGCAAATAAATGCGCGTCAGCGGGCTGGAAAGTGGCCGTCATAGATGAGCTGCCTTATGGCGGGACATGTGCATTAAGGGGATGCGATCCCAAAAAAATGTTGAGGCGTGGCGCCGAAATAATTGATGCCGCAACTTTGATGAAAGGCAAAGGGATTGAGGCCGGCAATCTCGCGATTAATTGGTCGGGCCTGCTTGCATTCAAGCGCACTTTCACTGAAAAAATGCCCCCAAAAATAGAATCTGGTCTTGATAAAAAAGGGGTTACCACACTGCACGGAAATGCAAAATTTGTCGCTGAGAACGTCATTGAAATTGACGGCGAAACCCGTTTGGAAGGAAAAAATATACTCATTGCAACAGGTGCGAAGCCTCGGGAAATGAGCATGCCGGGCGCAGAATATCTTACTGAAAGCACTGAGTTCTTAGAATTGGAAATTCTTCCTAAAAAAATCATTTTTGTTGGCGGCGGGTTTATCTCATTTGAGTTCGCCCATATCGCAGCTCGGGCTGGCAGTGATGTTCATATTATCGACCGCGGTGAGCGGCCCCTCAAAGGTTTTGAGGTTGCCCACGTAAATAAATTGCTGAAGCGAAGCGCAGAGGCCAGGATTAATTTTATTCCGCTAACCAATCTCGTATCTATATCCCCACAAGGTGACGGGTATTCAGTAGTATTGGATACTGACGGCAAGCAGCGAAGCCATACAGCTGACCTGATCGTGCATGGTGCGGGACGAACTCCCGCTATTGATAACCTTGATTTGGATAAGGCTGGCATAGAGTTCGGCACTCACGGTGTCGCGGTTAATGATTATCTCCAAAGCAAATCCAACCCTGCAGTTTATGCGGCAGGAGATGCCGCCGATACAAAAGGCTTACCCCTTACGCCTGTTGCTGTATTTGAGGGTAAGGTCGCTGCCTCAAATATGATTAAGGGTAATCACATTAAACCCGATTATAGTGGTGTGCCAACAGTCGTATTTACAATTCCCGAATTGGCACGCGTTGGGATGACGGAAGAAGAAGCAAAAGCGGCTGGCTATAAGCTTCGGATTGCCACGAACGACACAAGCAACTGGTATTCTAATCTTAGAATAGGAGAAACTTGCGCAGCAACTAAGGTCATTATCGATGATGAAACCGATAAAATATTAGGCGCGCACCTTCTAGGGCCCGAATATGCTGAAATTATCAATTTTTTTAGTCTCGCTATTCGGCTTCAGTTAACGGCGAGTGATTTGAAAAAGATGGTGAGTGCTTATCCGAGCGTCGGCTCTGATTTAGGATCGATGTTGTAATCAGAATGAATATAACGGTATAATTTTTCCAAACTTTAGTTGCTCAAAAATATCGGTTTTAAAATTACTGCAACTAAATGTCCACTTCGGGGATAACGATCCCTTTTCTATAAAAAGCTTTTCTATATAAAGCTCTTTGGTCTCCCACAGATCAATCTCCTTCAAACCTTTTCTCAATGAACCTGAATCCTTCTGTGCCTAGATGCAGGGAAATCGTCATGGGCAAATTGTTATTTTCACAAAAAATCACAGAACCTCATAGAAAGTCATAATGGTTCACGCGAATTCACTATTTAGGAACTAGACCGAAAATCCATTTTTCTGACAGCCTAAGTCCATCGCAAATGAAGGGCCTAGGAATGTCGCCACAAAATATCTTGATCGGACAGATATTCGTCGTCTTTGCGACGATCATTTTCTCGACATGGTATGCTACCCAATGGGTTGCGCTTAAATTTGATTACAGTATCTATTTAGGAACGGGATTCGCCGAGCTTGGCAATCACAAAATTTATGCGCCGTGGAATCTCTTCAAATGGTGGTATCAATTTGACGCCTATGCGCCTCATATTTTTTCAAGAGGCGGACAGATTTCCGCAGGCGGCGGCCTCCTTGGAATTATCTTCGCGGTCATAGGTTCTGTACTCCGCGGCCGCTCTGCAAAAGCCCTAAACACATTTGGCTCATCGCGCTGGGCGACATCAAAGCAAATGAAGCAAGTTGGTCTTCTGGATGACCATGGCGTTTTTCTTGGGCGTACAAAGACTGATTACATTCGCCATCATGGCCCAGAGCATGTCATGGCGATTGCGCCAACACGGTCGGGTAAAGGCGTGGGCCTTGTTATCCCGACCTTACTCTCCTGGACTGACAGCGCGGTCATCCATGACATTAAGGGTGAGAACTGGCAGCTCACCTCAGGCTGGAGAGCAACGTTCTCTCATTGCCTGTTGTTTGACCCAACTAATGCGGCGAGTGCGAAATATAATCCGCTCTTAGAAGTGCGCAAAGGCGTCAATGAAGTCCGGGATGTTCAGAACATTGCCGATATCCTTGTCGACCCTGAAGGGATGCTTGAGCGCCGCAACCATTGGGAAAAGACCGCTCATAGTCTTTTAGTCGGCGCTATCCTTCATATTCTCTACGCAGAGCGCGAAAAGACGCTGGCTCGCGTAGCCTCATTCCTCTCTGACCCAAAACGTAGTTTTGAAAAGACGCTTGGGATCATGATGAAAACCAATCATTTCGGCGACCGGTCACGGGCACAAGTTCATCCGGTGGTCGCACAAGCAGCGCGTGAACTCCTCAATAAATCTGAAAACGAGCGCTCAGGTGTATTATCAACGGCTATGAGTTTTCTCGGACTTTACCGAGATCCCACGGTCGCCGAGGTGACATCAAAATGTGATTGGCGGATTGCCGATCTTATGAAGGCGGACAAGCCTGTTTCACTTTATCTGGTCATTCCGCCGTCCGATATTTCGCGCACGAAGCCACTGGTTCGCCTTATCCTAAATCAGATTGGTCGCCGTCTTACTGAAGAGCTTGTTGTTTCAGGCGAGGGTCAGCCAAATCGCCAACTTCTGCTGATGCTCGATGAGTTTCCGGCTTTGGGGCGTCTTGACTTCTTTGAAAGCTCACTCGCTTTCATGGCAGGCTATGGCTTGCGGGCCTTTCTGATTTCTCAATCTCTCAACCAAATTGAGAAAGCCTACGGTCCAAATAATTCCATCCTTGATAATTGCCATGTGCGGGTGGCCTTTGCGACTAATGATGAGCGTACCGCTAAACGCCTATCAGACGCGATTGGCAGCACGACGGAAATGCGGGCGATGCGGAACTATGCCGGTCACCGCCTTGCGCCCTGGCTCTCGCACGTCATGGTCTCTCGCCAAGAGACGGCGCGCCAGCTCATTACGCCTGGCGAAATCATGCAGCTGCCGTCTAATCAGGAGATTATTCTCCTCTCAGGTTTCTCACCCATCAAAGCCGATAAAGTTCGCTACTATGCGGATAAAAATTTCACAGGCCGTGTCTCGAGCCCTCCCCAAATATCTCCGGACGGATATGGCGGACTTTCCCCGAATACGCCTTGCGTCTGGGGTATTGAGACACGGCCTGTGGATGACCGTCTCTACACAGAAAATGAGAAGTCAGAGCAAAACAAAATCGCATTAGCCTTAAATTCAAAGACTAACGAAGAAGACGAGGAAGACGCAGGCGGTAAGGAACTCAGCCCCGAGCTTAGCGGCCTAGATACTTCTCCATGTCAAGCCAGGCCCGAACAGAAGTCTCTCGATGTTGCAGAGGGCGATGAACTCACACCCGCAATTAAGCTCGCTGAATTCGTCAGAGACACGGCCACGCTTGCCCGCGCGCATGACCTGACCCGCAGTACAGACCTAGATTTGGGAATGTAACGATGAGCAATGATCTCACAGCCCGCGTTCGCGCGCGTATCACGCCAGAAAATGCAGCGCTATTGGATGTTCGGGCGCGCGCAATGGGGAAAACAAAATCGCGCGTCATAAATGATGCTTTGTCAGCTTGTTTCACGTTTGAGCATGACGACGCGCGGGATGCCCGTATCCTTGAAAAGCTGGATATGATGATCCGCCACAATCATCGGCATTCTCGGGACCTCAATCTTCATTCCGAGACATTCGCGCTCTTTCTGCATTTTTACTTCACAATGGCACCGCAAATCTCGGCGGCGGATACCGACGCGCGCGCCGCGCGCGGCGTTGGGTTGATGAACCAGTTCATTGATCAGCTTGGCGTTAAAATGCGTTCGGGCGGAAAGACGTTCAAGCAGGCTCTGTCGGATGTCCTTGTCTCCGACCAAGACTTCTTTCGGCTCGATGAAATCCAGCTTCTCGAAAAGCTGCAGAAGAAAAAAGCGGCCAGGCCCAAAAAGAAGAAGGAGACCGCAAATGTCTAGTCTTCAAACAACCGCTACATCAGACCGCACACTTGCTATGCTTCGCACCGCGCTGGGCCCCGTTATAACGAACGCGCTTGATGACCCCAAAGTTGTCGAAATCATGCTTAACCCCGATGGGCGTTTATGGCTTGATAAATTAGGTATTGGCCGTTTCGACACGGACAGTGTGTTGACGCCTGACGAGGGAGAGAGGGTGGTGCGCCTCGTGGCCAATCACATCAATCAAGATGTGACACCCAAAGCGCCTATTATCAGCGCGGAACTGCCGGGCAATGGAGAGCGCTTTGAAGGTGTTCTGCCGCCCGTTGTCTCAGCGCCATGTTTCTCCATTCGTAAGGGCGCAGTCGCGGTCTTCACCTTGGATGATTACGTCACAGCGGGCAGTCTCACCTATGACCAGTCCGAAGCGCTAAAATACGCGGTTACGTCCCGTCAAAACATTCTAATTGTTGGCGGCACATCAAGCGGTAAAACCACGCTCGCCAATGCCTTACTGTCAGAAATATCGGACACGGGAGACCGCGTTCTTATTCTGGAAGATACGCGCGAGCTTCAATGTAAGGCCAAGGATACTGTAGCGCTTCGTACGCACGGTTTGAATGTGACTCTTGCAGATTTGGTGCGCTCAACACTGCGCCTAAGGCCTGACCGGATTATCGTGGGCGAAGTGCGCGGGCCTGAAGCCCTCGACATGCTCAAGGCTTGGACGACGGGGCATCCCGGAGGCATTGCAACCGTCCATGCAAATTCAGCGAAAACGGCTCTAAGCCGCATCGAACAACTGATTTTAGAGGGCGTGGCGATTGTCCCGCGCGCTCTGATTGCGGAGGCCATCGACGTGATTGTCTTCATTTCCGGGCGAGGCTCAAAACGCCGTGTGCAGACGATCGCACGCCTCATTGAAGTGACGGATAAGGGCTATCAGCTCGAACCGCTCACAGCCACGTCTTCCATCCCTAAACTCACTTTTGACGGAGGTAACTCATGTACGGACTACTAACACACGGAAGCTTAAACCAACGGCTTTTCTACGGCGCGGCTATTGCCGTTTTCATTATGATGTTGATGCCGCAAACGGCGCACGCTGCAGGGTCCGCTATGCCGTGGGAAGGCCCGCTCACCAGCATTTTGCAATCCATTGAAGGCCCTGTGGCTAAAATTTTCGGGACGATTGCAATTATCATGACCGGTATTGGCCTTGCCTTTGGAGATGCAGGCGGCGGGATGCGCAATCTCATCAAGATTGTCTTTGGTCTGTCCATTGCCTTCACGGCGACAAGTTTCTTCTTGTCATTCTTTAGCTTTACCGGCGGTGCTGTCATTTAATGCCTGACACGTCGGCATATCAGCTTCCTGAAGGTTTCACCATTCCAGTGCGCCGTTCATTGACCGAGCCTATCCTTTTAGGCGGTGTTCCGAGAACGGCGGCCATCCTGAATGGCACTCTTGCGGCGGCCTTAGGGCTGGGTCTCCAGCTCTGGCTACTCGGCATCATTTACTATGTCTGCGCTCACACCCTTTGCGTCTTTTTCGCCTCGCGTGATCCGCAGTTCATGGAAGTGCTTGTCCGCCACATCAAACATAAGGGTTATCTCTCCTGAGGAATTTGGCATGATGAATTTAAGTGAATATCAAAAGCGGCCAGATTGCTTGTCTGACTATCTGCCTTGGACAGCGCTCATTGCGCCCGGCACGGTGCTCAATAAGGACGGGAGCTTTCAGCGCACGGCTGAGTTTCGTGGCCCAGATCTTGAAAGCTCGACAGAAGAAGAGTTGGTGGCAACCTGCGCGCGCCTCAATAATGCGCTTCGCCGTTTCGGCTCCGGCTGGGCACTCTACTTTGAAGCCGCACGAATTCCAGCCCGTGAATATCCCGTGTCTGATTTCACTGACCCTGCAGCTTGGATTGTCGAGCAGGAACGTAGAGGCGAGTTTGAAGAAGACGCGGGTCAGCGCGACTTGTTTGAGAGCGTCTATTATTTGACGTTTCAGTTTATTCCGCCTGCGGACCGATCCAATAAGGCCGAAAGCTGGATTATAGAAACGCCAACTGATGATAAAGGCGTATCAGTTCAAGACCACCTGCAAAGCTTCATGTCGGAGAGCGACAGATGTCTGGACCTTTTGCAAAGCCAATTCCCGATGGCGGAGTGGCTGGATGATGATGCGACCCTGACATATTTGCACTCAACGGTTTCGCCCAAACGTCACCTGATAAAGACACCGGAAACACCCGCCTATATCGATAGCTTTATTGGCGGGGCTGATTTGATGGGAGGGCTAGTCCCGCGCCTTGGCGAACACTCTATCCATACCGTGACAATCCTCGGGTTTCCGAGCGAGACGACGCCGAGTATACTGGACGAGCTCAATACGCTGGGTTTTTCATATCGCTGGATGACGCGCTTCTTGCCGCTCTCCAAGGCCGAAGCCTCAAAGGTCATTACTAAGACGCGGCGGCAATGGTTTGCAAAGCGTAAGTCGGTTGTCGCGCTTCTCAAAGAAGCGCTGATGAATGAGACGACGCCATTGGTCGACAGCGATGCTGACAATAAAGCCATTGATGCCGATGCGGCGCTCCAAGACTTGGGCGGTGATTATGTATCTTACGGATATTTGACGACAGCCATATGCGTAATGGATGAGGACGCCACGGCCGCTGAGGCGCGCATCAGAGCGGTTGAGCGCATCATCAATGGACGCGGCTTCGTTACCATCCATGAGAAGGTCAACGCCGTTGACGCTTGGCTGGGGACGCATCCAGGCAATCCATACGCAAATGTGCGCGTCCCGTTGGTCTCCACATTAAACCTCGCGCATATGATGCCGCTCTCGGCAGTCTGGGCGGGACCGGAAGGCAATACTCATCTAGGCGGCGCGCCGCTGCTATATGCGACGACAGAAGATCACACGCCGTTTCGCCTCGTCACTCATCAAGGCGACGTCGGCCACACACTGGTTGTCGGTCCAACAGGCGCAGGCAAATCCGTCTTGCTCAATCTGCTGTCCATGCAGTTCAAACGCTATCCGGACGCGCAAGTTTTTACCTTCGACAAAGGCGCTTCATCACGCGCCATGATTGAGGCGCTTGGAGGTGACTTTTATGCGCTGGGCGAGACAGACTCAGCTTTGGTATTCCAGCCCTTACGCGGGCTTGATGAACCGAATGAAATGGCATGGGCCTCGGAGTGGATTTCAGGACTGCTGGCGTCCAAAGGCGTGGACGTCACGGCGGAAGTTGAGAACACCGTCTGGTCTGCTTTGCAAAGCCTTGCCAGTACGCCCGAAGATCAGCGCACGCTCACAGGCCTGTCAGCCTTGATCCAAGATAGCGATTTACGTTTGGCCTTAAAACCTTTCACCCTTGAGGGCGCTTACGGTCATATTCTTGACGGCAATGAAGATACGCTTCGTGATAACGCTGTGCAGGCCTTTGAGATGGAGGAATTGATGCACTCAAAGGCGCTTGTTGCGCCTGTGCTGACCTATCTGTTTCATAAGCTCGAAGCGCGTTTTGCTGGAAAGCCCACCTTTCTGATACTGGACGAAGCGTGGGTCTTTCTTGATGACCCGATGTTTGCAGACCGCATTCGAGAGTGGCTCAAAGTCCTTCGTAAGAAAAATGTCTCCGTCATCTTCGCGACGCAGTCACTGGCGGATATAGCGGGTAGCCCCATCGCGCCTGCGATCATTGAGAGCTGCTTGTCTCGGATATTCCTGCCTAATAGCCGCGCGATGGAGCCGCAGCAAAAAGAGGCCTATGACCGCTTCGGTCTCAATAAACGGCAAGTTCAAATCATAGCCTCGGCCACGCCTAAGCGGGATTACTATTTTCAAAGTCACGGCGGCAATCGACTTTTTGATTTGCAGCTAGGTCCGGTTGCACTCGCCTTTTGCGCAGCGGGTTCAGAGAAAGGTCAAACCCAAATTGACCGCGTTCTTGAACTTGGCGGCCATGATAATTTCGCGGCCCATTGGCTGCGTTTTAAAGGACTGGAATGGGCCGCAGACCTCATGGAGGAGCAATTTCAACAGGAGGAGTATGTGCCATGGCTCGATGTCGCAGAATAACCACTCTGGTTTTAATCGCCGCAATGGCGCTTTCCTATGCGCCGGCAAGTCACGCGCAATTCTTCGGTGGTATCGTTTATGATCCATCAAATTACACTCAAAACTTTCAAACTGCTGTACACAATTACAACCAACTTATTCGTCAAGCGCAGCAGCTTCGCAATGAAGCGAATATGCTCATCAATCAGGCCAAACACTTATCCAGACTGGATATTAATTCCGCCACTGATTTGAACCGCATCTTGAATGAAATTGCTTACCTTAACCGTCAAGCCGAGAACGTCGCCTATGATGTGAGCCGAACAAGAGAGCTTATCCGGCAACACTTTCCTGAGAGCTATGATGGCCTCTCCCAGGGTGAGCTCATGGTTCAGGCTGAAGCCCAATTTCAAATGTCGGAGCGCGCTCAGAGTGAAGCCATGCTCATGCAGTCAAAGATGGTGGAAAGTCTTCAGGAGGATCAGGCCTTACTCGGCCAGCTTATGAATAGCAGTCATGGGGCAGTCGGTGAATTGCAAGCCACGCAATCGACTAATCAGCTCATGGGCTTGCTTGTTAAGCAGTCCATGCAAACGCAGCAAATGCAAATTACGCAAGCCCGCGCAAACAGTCTGGAAGTCACGCGCCAGTTAGCGCTCGAAAAAGAGGCCCGTGCCCGCAGACGGCTTTTCATGGGCCGGGCCAGTGACGCTTATAGCGGAGGCACACCGTAATGGCTGATCCAACAAGTCTCGGCGTAATTGACGAATTTGTCGTCACGTTCACAAGCTATATTGATAGCGGCTTCGGCCTCCTTGGCGGCGAGGTTCAATATCTGACAGCCATTCTTATCGGCATCGATATCACTTTGGCTGGCCTTTATTGGGCTATGGGGTCTGATAATTCAGTTATCGGAAAATTTCTCAAAAAGGTCATGTATGTCGGCGTCTTCGCGCTCATCATCACAAACTTTTCCGGCCTTGCGAATATCGTCTTTAATAGTTTTGGCGGACTTGGGCTTCAAGCGACTGCAACAAGTCTTACAGCTGATGACCTGCTGCGCCCCGGCTTTATTGCAAATACGGGCTTTCAGGCGGCGCACCCGATTTTGACACAAATCGGAGAGCTGACGGGCCCTGTGAAATTCTTTCATAATATCGTCTTGATTGTCGCGCTTTTCCTGGCGTGGATCATCACCATGTTCGCGTTCTTTTTTATCGCGATACAGCTCTTTGTGACTATTCTCGAGTTCAAGCTGACAACGCTTGCAGGGTTTATCCTCATACCCTTCGCGCTTTGGAATAAGACATCCTTTTTGGCGGAAAAAGTTCTTGGGAACGTCGTGGCCAGCGGCATCAAACTTATGGTGCTCGCAATTATCATAGGCATCGGCTCGACGATCTTTGGCGACATCACGTCTGCCTTTGCGCCGCCTGCGAGCGACCCTGACATGATTGTGCCAATCACGCTCAAAGATGCAGCCTCTATCATGCTCGGCTCTATGGCCTTATTGGCTTTGGGCATCTTCGGGCCGGGTATTGCAACAGGCCTGGTCTCAGGCGCGCCCCAGCTTGGTGCAGGTGCGGCCGTGGGAACGATGGCAGCCGTGGGCGCGGGCGCACTAGCCGGCGGAGCCATCGCAGGTGCAGGTATTAGGGGTGTCGGTAAAGGCGCAGCCGCGTCAGTGAAGGCGGGCGCATCTATGGCGGGCGGCTCTAAAGTCGCTTTCACGCTTGGCAGCATGTCCCAAGGCGGCGGCATTAAAGGCGCGGCTGCAGGTGTAGGCGCTGTGGCTCAAGGAGGCGTTATGTCCGTTGCCAGAGCCGGGGGCCGTAAGGTGCTTGCGGCTGGCGGCGGGGTTACAACGGCGCACGGCAATGGGATGCGCGGCGGGATGGCAGCCCTGTCCAAAGGCATGAAGGCGCCGCGCAAACATGGAGGCGGGACGGCTTCGGGTGAAACGGGCAAAGGGCCAGATTGGGCCAAGAAGGTACACCGCCAACGACAAACGCGCCACGCGGCGCGCACGGCCACGAACGCGCTTCGCGGCGGTGACGGCGGCGGCAGTGGAAGCGGCCCATCCCTGAACCCTGACGCATAAATTGGAATAGGAGGACAAGACAATGAAATGGAAACGTAGCCAATCGAAATTTGGGAAAACACCTATCCCTGAAACGCCTTATCAACGTGCGGGGCAAAAAGAGGACCGCCGATTAGGCCGCGCCAATGCGCGCGGTAACAGATGGTGCCTGGCTTTTTGCGGGGCGATGGGATTAGCGGCGCTGTCTACGAGCGGCCTGATTTATCAAAGCGCGCAAGCCAGTATTGTGCCGTGGGTCGTGGAGGTTGATGAAACGGGCGCGGTTAAAGCCTCAGGCCCAGCGAAAACAAATTTTGTAGCCTCAGATGCGCAGATTGCGCATCAATTAGCGCGTTTTATCTCAAATGTTCGCTCGGTTTCTATCGACCCTGTTGTCCTTCGCGATAACTGGCTGAACGCTTATAACTACGCCACGGATCAGGCGGCGCTTACGCTCAACACCTACGCCAATGAGAATGACCCGTTTGCCGACATTGGCCAGCGAAGCGTCACTGTGGATGTGACGAGTATCGTGCGATCGTCTGAAAATAGTTTTGAAGTGCGCTGGCGTGAAAAGTCTTTCCGGAATGGCGCGCAGCTCAGCGTCCAAACTTATACGGCGAGCCTTTCAATTATCACGAAAGCCCCAACCGACGCCGAGACGCTGCACCGCAATCCCCTCGGCCTCTATGTCCACGGACTTCACTGGTCAAAAGACCTTAATGCAGCAGGAGCTTCAAAATGAGACAGCTATCAAAACTTCCACGTTCAATGATAACCGCCTCAATTTTGGTTGCTGCTATGAGCTCATCAGGCTGCGCCAGTCTTCAGGGAGTATGGGGCAACTTGAGATCCGGGAGCGTGACCATGCCAGACGAGATGTCCAAGGCGCTCTTTATTCCCGAACCAACGGAAGAGTATCAGATTTTAGCTGGAGGAGATAATTCGACGGGACCCGGAAGGCCCTCCTTGATTATGGACAGGCAAATGAAACCGGTGCCCGTTGATGTCGAGCTCTTTGATCGCGGGCCATCCCTCACAGGGTTTCAAGCCGTGAGCCACGCCAATGACGCGGCTATTGTTAAGCCGACGACAGAAAATTATCTCAATGCTATTCAGCTATACCCCTATACTCCGGGATCGCTCTATCAGGTCTATACATCGCCGACGCAGATTACGGATATTGCCTTGGAAAAGGGCGAAGGGCTAATCACAGTCTCCGCGGGTGATACGGAACGCTGGACAGTCGGTGATACGATATCAGGGTCAGGGGTGAATGAGCAGGTTCATATTCTGGTAAAGCCTATGGCGGCCAATCTATCGACCAATGCTATTATCACGTCGACACGGCGCACCTATTATTTGGATATGAAGTCATTTGCCAACACCTATATGGCGGCAGTCTCTTGGCGTTATCCGCATGACGCCCTCCGAAACCTTCGCAAAAATTCATCTGAAACAGGTCCTGTTTCCAAGGTGAGATATGAGAGGGTAGATGCTAGCCTAAGCCTAGATGAGCTGCGTTTTGACTATGTAATCAAAGGCGACACGCCGCATTGGCGGCCGACGCGGGTCTTTGATGACGGTTCAAAGGTCTTCATAGAATTTCCGGAAGGATTGGCCGTCTCCGAAGCGCCGCCATTATTTGTTACCGACAGTAAAGGCAGCATAAGCAAGCTCGTCAATTACCGCGTCAGAGACGGTTATTATGTTGTTGACCGTTTATTTGACGCCGCTGAATTGCGCCTTGGCGAAAAGAAACAAATCGTTGTTCGTATTGAGCGCCAATCATGAGCGTTTCTAGCATGAGTGACATTGCGCCAAACCTATCCATTCGGGCACGACCTCGCGCAGTTCGCCGCTTTAGTCGTAAAGCGTTATTGGGCGGCGTGGCAGTGTTGGGCACTGTTATGTTTGGAGCCTTGGCAATGGCGCTTCAATCCCCGGCGGATGATGAAAAGGCGGAAGAGCTCTACAATGTCACCCATAAGCCCATGGCTGCGGGGCTTGAATTGCTGCCCAAAACCTATGAAGAGATGAAGCCCACCTTAGGGCCGCCTTTGCCGGGTGATCTTGGTGAGGCTTATTTATCGAAGGGCCAAGCTGTTCCAGAGCCTCCTATAGCCGAGGCGGCATTAAAGCCGCGACCCCAAAAGCCCGTTTCATATAGCGCGCCGCCGCAGCCATCATATCAGCCTGCCGCGCCTGCCTATAATCCCCCCGCACAACAGCCGAAAACTCAAAGTTTATTCTTTAATGTGGGTAGAAAGGCTCAAAATGCTCAAGTTCAGCAATACGCAAGCGCGGCCTCCGTCGATCAACTGAGCCAAGGTCTTGGGTTTCCTGTTCCGCAAATGCCGGATTACCCCGCGCCACCATCGGCCTTTGATATTAGTGGTGACCAAAGCGACGCAAATGGGCAGGTTGATAAGCAGGCTTTCTTAGACCGCGATGCAGATGACATCTACAATTCCCACGGCCTCGTTTCACCGCGCTCTCCCTATCAGGTCATGGCGGGTAACATCATTCCGGCCTCGCTGGTCACAGGGCTAAATTCAGACCTGCCGGGCCAAGTGATAGGCCAGGTGACCGAGAACGTGTATGATACGGTGTCTGGGCAACATTTGCTTGTCCCGCAGGGCTCACGGCTGATGGGGCGCTATGATAGCGTCATAGCCTTTGGACAAAGCCGCGCACTGGTCGTTTGGACGCGGCTGATACTGCCAAACGGCGATAGTATTCAGCTAGATAATTTGCCGGGCTCAGACAGCCAGGGTTTTGCGGGACTCAAAGACAAGGTCGATAGGCACACATGGCAATTCATCAAAGGGGCGGCCTTGTCCTCTTTGCTTTCAATCGGTTCAGAGCTTGCAAGTGACGATGGGGACCGCCTGACGCGGGCTTTGCAAAATGCAGGGCAAGACACGGCTAATATTGCGGGGCAGCGGATCATTGACCGTAACCTCAATGTGCAGCCGACACTCAAAGTACGCCAAGGCTGGCGATTTAACGTCATCGTCTCGCGCGACCTTATCCTCAAACCTTACGGAGCAAGACCATGAGCCAGCTTAAGATCAAATTACAAAAACTTCCCGATACCAAGCCCACCAAGCACACAATTTCTGTGATGCCGGACTTGGAAGCTGATTTGGAAGCCTATGCCAAAGTCTATGAAAAGGCTTACGGCGAAAAGGCCGATGTCTCAGCGCTCATCCCGTCAATGCTGGCAAGTTTTCTTGCCGGTGATGCGGGTTTCAAAAAGGCGAAGCGCGAGCTGGCCTAATATCCACCACGTCAAGCACAGGAGAAAAACGCTATGGCTACTATTGGAACATTCAAACCAACTGCGACGGGCTTTGAGGGCACGATCGCAACACTCATGACAAACAAAAAGGTTCGCTTTGTGGCGAATGAAAAGAAGAAGACGGAAAACAGTCCGGACTATTTTGTGAAATCTGGCCGCTGTGATTTGGGCGTAGCTTGGAATGATGTCACAGAGCCGCAGGATGACGCCGAGCCGCTGGAATATATCAGCGTGAAGCTCGATGGCCCTGAAATGACAAAGCCGATCAACGCAGCACTGTTTCACCGTGAAGATGGCGCTGATTTGGTGTGGTCGCGGCCAAAGTCACAAGAATAGAAGGGCAGGTGAGGGCGCTCTTTTTACGCTCTCACCTGAAACGAACATGACCGACCAATTATTGACATCTCAGGACGTCCAAAAACTCACAGGCATTAAAAGTAGAGCTACTTTGTGGAAGAAATCTCGAAACATGAATGATCGGTTTCCAATGCCTTACAAAGATGGTCCAAAATTTACTCGCTGGAAATTGTCAGAAATTCAACAATGGATTGATCAGCTGGAACCTGTTGAAGTCTAATATAGAAAAACGTGAAGATATTGAATGATTTTACGAAATTGATTCGTTTGTCTCTGGAGGGAACAAAGGTGGGAACAAAATAGATTGAGTTTAATTTATATATACAAAACAATGGCTTAATAGAGGGAAATGGTGCCCGAACCTGGATTTGAACCAGGGACACACGGATTTTCAATCCGTTGCTCTACCAACTGAGCTATTCGGGCCCGGGCCCTATGGTATATCATAGGTGCCAAAGCGAAGCGCCTTATAGGGAAAGGGGTTTTGCGTGTCCATGCCCAAAACTAGCAAAAAACAGGAAAAAATAGATGCTGCTTTCTCGTTAGAAATATCCGCTGTTGTTATGAGCTTTTCCTTTGATTTTGAGAATTGTTCGCATTAGGAAGGCGTATGACACTTGATAAGCTAAAACGAAAAACTCCAGCTAAAATTACTGGATTTTCCTGCGACGACAAAGCTTTGGAAACCCGTTTGCGTGAAATTGGGTTTGCAGAAGGCGATAATATAGAAGCGCTGCATTTTGGTCTTTTTAATAGGAACCCGATATCTGTGCGGCTGAATGGAGCAATAATAGCGCTTCGCCGTTCAGATGCATCGGCAATAACTCTTGAGCTTGTTGAGCGTTCTACAAACCCGGTTGACATAAATTCAGCTCGCGAAACCCGCGTCGCTTAGGTCATGGATACGATTTCAGCGCCTAAGAGCGGAGTGGTAACGCCCATTTTCGCTGATAAAACCTTACGGCTTGCCCTGTTAGGGGCGCCAAATTGCGGGAAAACCTCTTTGTTCAATGCTCTGACTGGTGGACGGGCAAAAATAGCAAATTACCCCGGCGTGACGGTGGAGTACAGGGTTGGACATTTTAAATTACCAAGTGGGCAAAGTGTAGAACTTCTAGATTTACCTGGAGTCTACGGCGACTGCGGACATTCAATGGACGAAAGAGTCGCGCTCGATGCCGTTCGAGGAAAACTGGAAGGTGAGCGGGCTCCGGATGCTCTCGTCTTTATGATGGATGCCTCGCATATCTCCACCCACCTTCACAATATTTTACAAGCCAAGCAACATGGCTTACCTATTGTTTTAGTTCTGAATATGATGGATATGGCAGCCCGAGATGGTATGACCATTGACATTGCCCAGCTTGAGAAGGACGTAGGTGTCACTGTGATTTCCTGCGTTGCTGTAAGAGCATCGGGACGAGGCACCTTGATTCAGTTTTTGGATAGTTGGTCCGGAGACGTATTGTCCGGTAAAGCAGATGTGCCGAAACGAGCTGAAGGCGAATTGAAAGATTTACAGGCTCAGGCGAGGGCGATTACAGCCACGACTGTCAAGCGGGTTAGAAAGGTTGAGACCTTTACTCAGCGGATTGACCAATTTGTTATGAATCCTGTTCTGGGGTTATTACTGCTTTTCGGGATTCTCTTTTTGATGTTCCAAGCCGTCTACTCATGGTCGGCGCCTATGATCGAAGGTATCGAAGCCGGATTTGCAGGGCTACAAACCATTGTTGAAAGCGTCATTCCAAGTGGGTGGGTGCGCTCCCTTATCAGTAGCGGGATTATCGCCGGCGTTGGCAGTGTAATCGTTTTCCTGCCGCAGATTGTTATCCTTTTCGCTTTTATTTTATTGCTGGAGGCCTCGGGCTATATGGCCCGAGCGGCCTTTTTGGTTGATACTCTTATGTCAAAAGTCGGCTTGAATGGACGGGCTTTTATTCCTCTCCTTTCTAGTTTTGCCTGCGCCATCCCAGGGATAATGGCAGCGCGAACAATTGAGCAGGAACGCGACCGCCTGACGACTATAATGATTGCCCCCCTTATGACGTGTTCCGCACGCTGGCCTGTTTATTTTCTAATAATTGGGGCTTTCATTCCAAATGAGAAGGTTGGTATATTTAATCTTCAGGGAGTTGTGGCGTTTGGCCTTGTAATATCTGGCATTATCTTCGCCATGATAATGGCCTTTATTTTCAAAAAGACCCTTACACGTGGGGAATCGTCCAGCCTGTTGATAGAACTACCAAGCTATAAAATGCCGGTTTTCAAAGATTATCTCCAAGGTTTGTGGGATCGCGCCGCAATCTTTATTAATCGTGCAGGCCGCATTATTTTACCGGCCTCCATTTTGATTTGGTTCCTTGCGAGTTACCCGGCGAATGCCACATCCATACGCGAAACCTTTGCTGGGAAAGTCGGGAGTATATTGGAGCCTATTTTGGCGCCTATCGGCTTTAACCTTGAAATCGCAATTAGCCTAATTCCAGCTATGGCGGCGAGGGAAGTAGCGGTCGGGGCATTGGCGACCATTTACTCTCTGGGGGAAGAAGACGTCGATGGGCTCGGAACGATGCTACAATCTGCCTGGTCACTCCCTACGGCTCTGGCCTTTCTGGCCTGGTTTGTTTTCGCGCCGCAATGTTTGTCCACTTTTGCGATTATACGGAAAGAAACTAATAGTTGGAAATGGCCAATCCTTGCCTTTGGATATTTATTTGTACTTGCTTATGTCGCGGCGGGCGTCACGTTCCACGCTGCAACGGCTGCGGGCCTTTAGGCAGAATTTTCTGATATTCACACGGGTAATTTCTAACGCCGTGACAATCTCTTTTAAAGTGCCGCTTTTGCCGTCTGAGTTTGTGTGGACAAGGATGGAATTGACAGCGCTTTCCAATGGTTTTACCGCAAGGCCCCATCTGGCACGTTCGGAAAAATTGTGACAGGGTGCGGGGAAAAGCGACTCGTAGCATCGAACGGACTTCAATAAGGACTATCATGACTGACCTTTCAAAATCTCAGCAAGAGCATCGGGATATGTCCAATGCCATCGCCGCTCTTTCTATGGATGCGGTTGAGAAAGCCAATTCCGGTCACCCCGGGATGCCGATGGGGATGGCCGATGCGGCGACAGTTTTGTTTTCTAAATTTTTGAAATTTGATCCCGCTGATCCGAACTGGGCTGACCGGGATCGGTTTATTCTTTCCGCAGGCCATGGCTCCATGCTTATTTATAGCCTGCTTCACCTGACGGGATACAAAGCCGTCACAATGGATCAGATCAAAAATTTTCGTCAGCTTGGTTCTATAACAGCTGGGCATCCTGAATATGGGCATGTTCCAGGGGTCGAGACGACAACCGGACCGTTAGGACAGGGGATTTCAAATGCCGTTGGTTTTGCCTTGGCAGAAAGGCATTTGAACGCCAAATTTGGCGACGATCTTGTTGATCACAGAACTTATGTAATTGCGGGTGATGGTTGTCTCATGGAAGGGATTTCCCAAGAGGCTATTTCCCTTGCCGGGCACCTGAAGCTCAATCGATTAACAGTGCTATGGGATGACAATAATATTACCATTGACGGGCCAGTTTCTCTTTCTGATTCGACAAACCAGAAAAAGCGTTTCGAAGCATCAGGTTGGAAAGTAATTGAAATTGACGGCCATGACGCAAGCCAAATTGCCAGCGCCTTACGCCGCGCTCAGAAATCAGACAAACCCACAATGATTGCTTGTAAGACGGCTATCGGGAAAGGCGCGCCGAATAAAGAAGGCACAAATAAAGCACATGGCTCTCCTTTGGGTGCGGCTGAAATTGAAGCGACACGCAAGGCCCGTAATTGGCCTCATGGAACTTTTGAGGTTCCGGATGATGTCTATAAAATGTGGAAACGACCTGGACGCAAAGGCCGCAAAGCCCATAAAGAGTGGAGCGAGCGGTTGGAAATGTCTGAGCATGCAAAAGAATTTAACCGTGCTATTTCTGGAGAGCTAAATGAAGGGTGGCGAGAGAAATTTCAGGCTTATAAGGATTCAGTAGCACAGGATAAGCCGACTTTAGCCACGCGGGTGTCGTCCAATAAAGCGCTAGGCCCTCTAACAGAGGCGCTAACGGATATGATGTCTGGTTCGGCAGACCTTGAAGGATCAAACAAGACAAAAACTTCGGCGACCTCCCACGAAATTCAAGCAGGAGATTATGCCGGGCGTTACGTGAATTACGGAATACGAGAGCATGGCATGGCGGCCTGCATGAACGGTCTTGCACTTCACGGCGGGATTATTCCTTACTCAGGTCTGTTTATGGTATTTATGGATTACTGCCGCCCGTCCGTTCGCTTGGCGGCTCTCATGCAAATCCAGACAATTTATGTTGCGACGCACGATTCTATTGGTGTGGGCGAGGATGGACCAACGCATCAGCCGATTGAACATTTAGCATCCCTTCGGGCGATCCCGAATACGTTCACTTACCGTCCGGCCGACGCTCTTGAGGCGGCAGAATGTTGGGAATTGGCCGTTCGCCGAAAGAATGGGCCTTCCATTTTGGCTTTGACCCGTCAAAATGTTCCGGCTGTTCGAAGTGATGCGACTAAAAATATGTGCGAAAGAGGTGGGTATGTTCTCACTCCTGGAAAAGGGGCAGACGACATAATCCTTATTGCCTCGGGTTCTGAAGTTCACTTGGCGCAGGAAGCTCATGAGAAACTCGCCGAGCAGGACGTTTCTGCACGCGTCGTTTCCATGCCGTGCCTGGATGTATTTATGGAACAGGATGAGAGTTATATCCATTCTGTCCTCGGAAAAGATCTCCCTAAAATTGTTATCGAAGCCGGCATACGTCAAGGCTGGGACGCGTTAATTGGCCGCGATGGTGGTTTCATCGGAATGGACGGCTTTGGCGCCTCGGCTCCCGGCGCGGAGCTTTTCCCGCATTTCGGGATTACAACAGACGCGATTGTCGATATGGCTCTCAAGAAAGTCAAAGGTTAGCCAATGTATGAACTTCCTGGGGATGTGTTTGTTTGCGGACAGCTCCTCCCTGCACAGCTTCAATCTCTTTCCAAACAAGGCATTCAGGGCGTAATAAATAATCGCCCAGAGAATGAAGCACCTTTGCAGCCAGCGTCTGAAGACATGGAACAAGCAGCTCAAGCCCTGTCTTTGACGTATCATTTTATTCCGATGTTAGGGGGGCTCTCATCTGAACTTATCGAAGAAAGTGTGTCGGCCTATAAAACCATGCCTCGGCCAATTGTTGCTTTTTGTGCCAGCGGTATGCGCTCTGCCGCGCTTTGGGCGTTTGCTCATGTCAAACCGCTGGGAGCAGACGAAGTTATCAAAGCGTTAGAGGAAAGCCCTTATAATTTAATACAAATATATCCTCTTTTGAAAGAATATGAACTAGAGGCAAAAAACTCAGAGTAGGATAATGAGGATTTCCTTTTATGATGTTTCAGGATTTTGACTTGTGAAAATTGTCGGGGCAGTTCGTAAACACTTCGATTGGCTACACGGCTACTCCCCGATTGTATTTGGCGAAGATCTGGTTGCGGCGATAATTGTTTCCATCTTGCTCGTCCCTCAATGTCTTGCATACGCCCTCTTAGCCGGGCTACCGCCTCAGCTTGGAATATATGTCTCCATTTTTCCGCTAATTGCTTATGCGTTACTCGGATCATCCCGTCAGCTCAATGTTGGTCCAACCGCCGTTATTTCACTAATGACAGCCGCGAGTATTGCCGTCTTACCGGAAGGAACGCGTTTAATCAGCGCCGCCGCACTTGCCTCACTTGTCGGGGTCTTTCTAATAGGGGCGGGATTGCTTCGCGGCGGATTTTTAATGAACTTCGTCTCGCGCCCCGTCGTTTCGGCTTACATCACGGGCGCGGCAATGCTCATTATCATCTCCCAACTCAAACATATTTTAGGGGTGTCGGCTTCCGGAACGACCGCCTTGGGGCTCATCGAATCTTTGTGGGCCGGATTGGGAGACACAAAGGCAGTCGCCCTTTTGGTTGGGGTTTCTGCGTGCATTATACTTCTATTCCTACAGCGAAACCTAGCTCTTGCGCTCGTTAAATTTGGTATGAAAAGCCGACGGGCAAAACTATTCGCGCGGATGGCCCCGATAGTCGTTATATCCGTTTATATTCTGATTAGTTTGGGCTTGGGTCTTCATGAAAGGTTTGGTCTGGCTGTTGTTGGACGGGTGCCGTCTGGTTTGCCCCCCTTTAAAGTGCCGGCAGCCTCTATGGACATGGTAAAAATGCTTATTGTTCCCGCGGCTGTAATCGCTGTAGTATCTTTTGTAGACAGCGGGTCCACCGGACAGGAATTTGCCGCCAGAAACCGAACCAAACTTGATATGAACCGCGAACTCTTGGGCTTAGGGGGAGCCAATTTTGTAGCCGGGATGACCGGGGGCTATCCCATTAACGGAAGTATGTCGCGAACGGCGGTCAACGCCTCGGCAGGCGGGAAAACTCCGTTAGTTAATGTTATCGTTGCCCTATTTATGGCGCTTACCGCGCTCTTTTTAACGCCTGTTTTAAAGTCTTTACCCTTGGCTGTTTTGGCCGCGTTGATAATAATCGCCTGCCTCTCGCTTCTTGATTTTAAGACTCTGTGGCGCACTTGGATTTATAGCCGCGCAGACGGCATTACCGCTCTGGCAACATTTTTCTCGGTTTTAATTTTTGGCGTGCAATGGGGCGTGTTAGCAGGAGTTATACTTGCAATGGCCCTCCATATTCGCCAGACACTTCATCCTCATATTGCAGAGGTCGGACGGTTTCCTGGTACGGAACATTATCGCGACGCAGCTCGCTTTGTCGTGGAGACAAATGAAGAAGTCAAAACTCTGCGAATTGATGAGAGCTTGTATTATGCGAATGCACGTTCACTCGAAGAACGTGTATCAGACCTTATCTCTGAGAGCCCGGATATGCGGGATTTAGTCCTAATGTGTACGGCTGTTAGCCGTATTGATGCGAGCGCGCTTTCCAGCTTGTTTGAGGTAAATAAACGCTTGAAGCGTATCGGCGTAAAACTGCATTTCTCTGATATGCAAAGCCGGGTGAAAGAGCGTCTGTTCCGATCAAACTTTCTAGATCACTTGACGGGGCAGATTTTTCTGTCCCAACATGATGCAATGGAAGCTCTCCGCCCCGAACCGGATTGGTCGCAACTTTCGGATCATATTGACATCCATTGATCCACCTTTAGGCATCAATTCCATTTTCACATTTACCAAACGCTATTTATCCGTTACCGTAAAAGAGAACAGACAGTGTGGCGCTCGGCTATCGCCTGAAGCGACCCTGTCATAAAAAATGAGAGCAGACCATGCCGGACCAAAAACCGTCCGGATCCGCCTCCTCATCGGCAAATGGCCATGAGCGACGGAGACGGTCAGGGCGACCCCGCAGACGAAGCGGAGAGAAGCCCGCCACATATGCCGCTTTAGACCTTGGCACCAATAATTGTCGTCTATTGATTGCAAAAGAATTGAACCACGGGTTTCAAATCGTCGACAGCTATTCAAAAGTTGTTCGTCTGGGGCAGGGGCTTGCCGCGTCAGGACAATTATCCCAGCAAAGCATGGATGCGGCAGTCAATGCTCTGACTGTTTGCGCGCGAAAAATGAAATCCAAAAATGTAAAGCGCTGGCGCTGTATTGCGACAGAAGCCTGCCGGCGAGCAGGCAACGGGGAAGAGTTTCTTTCTCGGGTCAAGAGTGAGACTGGGATTTCTCTGGAAATTATTTCGGCCCGGGTTGAAGCGCGGCTAGCGGTTATGGGCTGCTTGAATTTGGTGGACCCTACGAAAGATGTCGCTCTCGTTGTCGATATTGGGGGAGGCTCAACGGAACTAAGCTGGGTTGATATTCGTAAATTACGGGACCCAAATCATAAAATGAAAACACATCGTCCGCCGATCAGCGCATGGGCCTCCTTACCCATTGGTGTTGTTACTCTGTCCGAACGTATTCCTGAAACGGCGGACCGGAAGAGTTGGTATGAAGAAATGAAGCAGGTTGTCAGAGACACAATCGCTGAAAAAGCCTGTGATACACGTTTCACGAGGGCTTTTGAGGACGGGAAAGGTCACATTATTGGAACCTCCGGTACGATTACATCTTTGGCCGGAATCCACCTAAAGCTGCCATATTATCAACGGGACAAAGTTGACGGGCTCTGGTTTCGTTCACGAGACGCTGTAAAGGTAGCCCGCAATATGGCTAGCCGTAGCCCCGATGACCGGGCGAAAGAGCCATGTATTGGGCGGGATAGGGCAAAGTTGCTCGTGGCAGGCTGCGCCATTACGGATGTGATTTGTGAAATGTGGCCCAGCAAAATGATTCGGGTTGCAGATCGGGGTTTACGTGAAGGTATGTTGATGGGGTTAATGAACCGACAGCAAACGATCCGGACTTTACCCGACAATGATGAAACCTCCTCGACGGACGAAGCAGAGGCCGCAGAATGAGTAAACCACCAAAAGATACGCGTCCACGCCGCATGTCGGGCAGTAAGCCATCAGCGCCAAAACGGGGGCGCCGCACTCCAAAAGCCGAGCAAGATAATGCAACCCGTATGATGCATAAAAAGGTCAAAACGGCGCGGGGTCGAAAAATTTCGTCCAAGCTCTGGATTGAACGTCAGATCAATGATCCTTACGTCCGCGAAGCCCAAATCAAAGGGTACAGATCTCGGGCGGCATTCAAATTGGAAGAGTTGGATGATAAATTTAACCTTCTAAAGCACGATAGTTTAGTTGTGGATTTAGGCTGCGCACCAGGAGGTTGGGTGCAAATCGCTCTGAAACGAGGGGCTAAACGCGTTGTCGGTATTGATATTTTACCCGTGGATATGGTGGCGGGGGCAGATTTGATTGAATATGATTTTATGGAAGAAGATGCGCCTGAAAAGATAAAATCCTATCTGGACGCTTCGCCGGATGTGGTCTTATCCGATCTTGCGGCTAATACGACGGGTCATAAACAAACTGATCACTTAAAGACTGTCGCGCTGGTCGAAGCGGCTGCCGATTTCGCCATGCGCACTTTGCGACCAGGGGGGCATTTTGCGTCAAAAGTCTTCCAAGGCGGAGCTGAATTCTCATTATTGAATGAACTGAAATCCCGCTTTCAGACAGTAAAGCATTTTAAACCAGATTCGTCCCGGAAAGGGAGCCCGGAAATTTATCTGGTTGCGTTGAATTTGCAAAATCCCAAAACAGATTGATTTATTAACAGCCTGTTACGGTTTTCTCTTTGCGGGTGTGGAGGATTCCTGATAACCCCCGCCTGCAAAAGAGATAGGAGACTCCCATGGAGATTCGAGAAGGATTGACCTTCGATGATGTCCTTTTGCAGCCCCAGGCTTCTGACATCGTACCGGCTGACGCTAACCTAAATACGCGTCTGACAAAAATGATTTCGATCAATGTGCCTTTGGTCAGTGCGGCCATGGACACTGTTACGGAAGCGCCATTGGCAATTGCTATGGCCCAGACAGGCGGGATTGGCGTCATTCACCGTAACTTGTCTATCGAAGAACAAGCCGAAGAAGTTCGCAAGGTCAAACGGTACGAATCCGGCATGGTGGTCAACCCAATTACGATTGACCCGGACGCTACCTTGGCCGATTTACGCATATTGGTCAGCCATCACAGCATTTCCGGCATTCCAGTTGTGGAAGATGGCAGTAAGCTAGTAGGAATTGTGACAAATCGTGATGTTCGTTTTGCCGATGATCCTACTGTTTCCGTAAGAGACTTGATGACTACGGATTTGGTAACGGTCCAAGAGGGGGCAACAGAATCCGAAGCGCGATCACTTTTGCATAAGCACCGGATTGAACGCCTATTAGTTGTTGATGACGCCTATAATTGTGTAGGACTAATTACAGTCAAAGACATGGATAAAGCCGAGAGCTTTCCAAACGCTTGTAAAGACGAAAAAGGTCGCTTACGTGTCGCGGCGGCGTCAACCGTAGGGCAAGCTGGTTATGATCGCGCAGTCGCTCTGATTGAGGCCGGTGTGGATGCTGTTGTCATTGACACAGCGCATGGTCACTCTTCTAAAGTTTTGGATACAGTCAGACGATTGAAAAAGGACTACCCCGAAGCGCAGATAATAGCTGGGAACATCGCAACAGAGGCTGCTGCCAAAGCTCTTATCGACGCCGGTGCAGACGCGATTAAAGTAGGTATTGGGCCGGGCTCCATCTGTACAACACGTATCGTGGCCGGCGTTGGAGTGCCTCAATTAACTGCGATTATAAATGCTTGCTCCGCCGCGCACAAAGCAGGCGTTCCAGTCATAGCTGATGGAGGGATTAAGTATTCAGGCGACATGGCCAAAGCCCTCGCGGCGGGGGCAGAATGCGCCATGGTGGGCTCCCTACTGGCCGGAGCAGAAGAGACGCCTGGGGAAGTGTTTCTCTATCAGGGACGGTCTTATAAGTCCTATCGGGGCATGGGGTCTGTCTCTGCAATGGCAAGGGGCTCTGCGGATCGATACTTCCAAAAGGAAGTTAACGACTCCATGAAACTTGTACCTGAAGGAATAGAAGGCCGCATTGCATATAAAGGACCAGTGGGGCCCATCTTGCACCAGCTTATCGGCGGGATACGTGCCGCGATGGGATATACCGGATCACGCACGATAGCTGAGCTTCATAAGAATGCAGAATTCGTGAAAATTTCGAATGCGGGTCTCCGCGAAAGCCATGTACATGATGTACATATCGCGCGCGAAGCGCCAAATTACTCAATGCCGAGTTAGTCTAGATTATGGAAAACACTTTAATTTTCTGGCCTATGCTGACGCAGATCAGTCTTTCCTTCGTTATCTTATTTTGGCTTGCCTGGTCACGCGTAAGTCGTATCGCCAAACAGGGTATGTCCGAAATTCGGAAAACCGGCTTTCCGAAACATGTGGTCAATGCGAGTGATAATTTTAAAAATCAGTTTGAACTCCCGGTATTATTTTACGTACTTTGTTTGTTTTTTGTCTTAACTGGAGGTGTGACGACGTTAATTCTAGCAATAGCTTGGATCTTCGTCATTGCCCGGATTTTACACGCCTTGGTTCACTTGACGATAAATATTATCTTTCCTTATCGCTTTCTGGCTTTTTTCATTAGTGCAATTTCGCTCCTTGTGATGACAGTTTTAGCGATTTTCCATATGGCGGCTCTATGAGACTTGGCGGACGAATACAGGCAGCGGCTGAAGTTTTAGAAGATATTCTGGATCGCAAAACACCTGCGACTATGGCCCTTCGTGACTGGGGTAAAAAACACCGCTTTGCAGGATCAAAGGATCGGTCCGCTATTGGCAATTATGTGCATGATGCCCTCCGTTCTAAAAGCTCTATCGCTTTCCAAATGGGGAGTGAAACCCCTCGGGCGCTGGCCTTAGGTTCTGCTGTTTTTAGGGGCGGTCACACTGTTGAAGAATTAGTAGTAGACTTTGCAGCTGACGAACATGCGCCTTCAGAGCTTAGCTCCGAAGAACAGACTCGCCTAAACGGCTCCATAAAAATCGATTCTGCGCCCGACTGGGTGAAAGCAGATGTACCTGAATGGCTCTGGCCAATGTTTGAGACCAATTTTGATGATATGGCGGTAGAGGAAGGTCAGGCGCTGACTGCCCGTCCGCCTCTTGACCTCCGTGTGAACACAATAAAAAGCAAAAGGGACAAAGTATTATCATCCCTGAAAGCCAAAGGGCTCAAGAAAACAGAAATATCACCTATTGGCCTTCGTGTGGAAGCGCTTGAGGGAGATGCCCGTCTGCCGAATGTCCAGATCGAACCTGAATTTCAAACCGGCGCGATTGAGATTCAGGATGAAGGGTCTCAGATTGTGAGTCTTCTAATTGATGCGAAACCCGGAGAAAAAGTGTTGGATTATTGCGCAGGGGGAGGCGGCAAGTCTCTCGCTCTGGCGGCGGATATGGAAAATAAAGGACAGGTTTTTGGCTTCGATATAGATAAACGTCGTCTTTCACCTCTTTATCAACGTGCGCAGCGCGCGGGAGCGTCTATTATAGAGGTGCGTCAGCCACCATCTGAAAACCTTAAAGATCTGGTTGGGAAGATGGATCGCGTCCTGATCGATGCGCCTTGCACAGGTGTCGGAACATGGCGGCGTAAACCCGATGCGAAATGGCGCCTTTCTGAAGATGCTCTCGAACGCCGCAATAACGAACAAAGGTCTGTCCTAAAGAGCGCAAAAGGTTTTGTGAAACCTGAAGGCGGGCTGTTGTTTTATGTGACGTGTTCCATGCTTGCCGAGGAAAACGAGGCCCAAGTTTACGCCTTTCTTGAAGAGAACGAGAATTTTAATTTACTGTCAGCAGGTGAAGTTTGGGAAGAAAAATTCGGTGCTGAGGTTCCAAAGCCTTGGTCTGCGGATGGATGCACACTCACATTAACCCCGGCAGCGACGAATACTGACGGCTTTTTCTTTGCCGTTATGGAGAGAACGAAATGACTGATACGCACGAGCTCATTACAGAACAACATGAGCAGTTGCTGATTATTGATTTCGGATCTCAGGTGACGAAGCTAATTGCGCGGCGGGTTCGCGAAAGCGGAGTTTATTCCGAGGTTCATCCTTATAACCGTGTCGATTCCACCTTGCTGAAGACTTTCAACCCTAAAGCGATTATTTTGTCTGGCGGACCAAGTAGTGTGACCGGGATTGGTACGCCCCGGGCCGACGAAGCGATTTGGTCCTTGGGCGTTCCGGTGCTCGGGATCTGTTACGGACAGCAAACGATGTGCGCGCAACTCGGCGGATCAGTTGAGGCGTCTGACGAGCAGGAATTTGGCCGAGCTGACCTAAATATTATCAAAGACTCCCCCCTTTTTGCCGGGTTAGCGAAGATTGGCGCGAATGAGAGAGTCTGGATGTCCCACGGGGACCGCGTAAATAAAATGCCAGAAGGCTTTGAAATCATTGCAAAGTCACCAAATGCGCCTTTCGCGGCGATAGCGGATGAAAGCCGTCAGTTTTATGGCCTGCAGTTTCATCCGGAAGTTGTCCATACGCGAAACGGTGCAATGATATTGCGGAATTTCACACATAATATCGCCGGTTTCAAAGGGGATTGGACGATGTCCGCTTTTAAGGACGAAATGATTGCCGCCATTCAGAAACAAGTCGGCGAAGGCAAAGTTATTTGCGGTTTGTCAGGGGGGGTAGATAGCTCAGTGGCAGCTATCCTTATCCATGAGGCAATCGGAGATCAGCTTACCTGTGTGTATGTTGATACGGGCATGATGCGCAAAGGTGAAAGCGAGCAGGTGACATCGCTTTTTCGCGACCATTATGACATCAACCTTATTCATGTTGATGCTGGAGAGGAATTTTTAGGACTACTCCAAGGTGTTAGTGACCCTGAACAAAAACGTAAAATAATCGGCGGAACTTTTATAGATATTTTTGAGCGCGAAGCAAAGTCTATTGGCGGGGCAAAATTCCTTGCTCAAGGCACGCTTTATCCCGATGTCATCGAGAGTGTTTCGTTTGACGGTGGCCCCTCAGTAACCATTAAATCTCACCACAATGTGGGCGGCCTTCCCGAGCGTATGGATCTAGAACTGGTTGAGCCGCTTCGGGAGCTTTTTAAAGACGAGGTTCGTGCTCTGGGCCGCGAATTAGGGCTGCACGCGGATTTTGTTGAACGTCACCCTTTTCCCGGGCCTGGTTTAGCCATTCGTTGTCCCGGAGAGATTACCTCTGAGCGTTTGAATATTCTTCGGGACGCTGATGCAATCTATCTTGACCAAATTAGAAAACACGGTCTTTACAATGATATATGGCAGGCTTTTGCTGTTATTCTACCGGTCAAAACGGTTGGCGTCATGGGCGATGGCCGAACATATGACTATGTCTTGGCCCTAAGAGCCGTTACCTCTACAGATGGGATGACGGCGGATTACTACCCTTATACTCATGACTTTTTAGGGGAAACCGCCACACGTATTATCAACGAAGTGCGGGGAGTGAACCGGGTAGTTTATGATGTGACATCCAAACCGCCCGGAACTATTGAGTGGGAATAATTTATTCTTAAATCAAGATAATGTGGTTTCAATTTTTGCGAATAGGAAACACTTTAGCGGTTTCGAAGTTTCGCTAACCTCTAACATGTAAAATTTTAACGGGACAAATAGCCCCGTTTACTTGTTCTATACTTTGAAAAAGTCCGGCATGTTTCCGCCGAAGCCTGTGTCTTTATTATGCGGCAGACCATTGCGGTCCCGTCCTCTATTTGAAGACCTTCCCTGAGAAGAAGAGCTTTCCTTAGAGGAAGAAGACCTTTTATCTGAAGACTTAGAGGTAGGTTTCGAAGAAGCCGATTTAGAGGTTTTCTTCTTTGAACTACTTTCAGGGTTCGACTCTGAAGATTTTTTTTCTGGCGGCGTCTCAGAAGTGTTCTTAGTGGGTGCCTTCCTGCGAGAAGCTTTTGCTTTTTTCTCTGCTTTTGGGACTTCTGATGAAGAGGGGGATTGATTATTTTCGTCAGAATTGTCGTTTTTAGAAGACTTGCGCTTATGAGATGAGCCTTTATCCCCGCGACGCCCTTTACGATCCCCCTTACGACCGCGGTCCTTTTTACGGCCGCCATCTTTCGGAAAGTCTTCAATTCCGGGGACGTCAATTTCTTCAATGCCGTCAACTTTTAAAAGGTTTAGAATATCCTGATAGTTATTCTCGTCCAATCTGGCGACGAGCATAATAGTATCGCCTTCACGTCCAGCTCGGCCAGTTCGGCCGATTCTGTGGACGTAATCCTCAGAGTGATTTGGGACGTCATAATTGAAAACATGACTGACGCTCGGGACATCAAGACCTCGCGCAGCCACATCACTGGCAACAAGGTATTTTATTTCGCCGTTTTTGAACTTATCTAAAGTCTCAGTTCGAAGAGATTGAGTTAGGTCGCCGTGAATAGGCGCCGCTGATTCCCCGTGAACCGTCAAAGATTTCGCAACGATATCAACGTCGCGCTTCCGGTTGCAGAAAATGATGCCGTTATCGACCTCTTCTCTTTCCATAATCCAGCGCAAGGCTGTCCGCTTCTGTTTTGAATCCGAAGACGGCATACGGATGATTCTTTGACGTACAGTTTCCGCGGCAGTGGATTGACGGGCAATCTGAACAGTTACGGGTTGATGCAGGAACTGATCTACAAGGCGCTTAATTTCGTTCGGCATCGTTGCAGAAAAGAACAGAACTTGACGCGTAAAGGGCGTCATTTTGAAAATCTTCTCAATATCGGGGATGAAACCCATATCTAGCATGCGGTCTGCCTCATCGACAACGAGGGTTTGTACGCCCGTCATAAGAATTTTACCGCGTTCAAATTGATCCAAGAGCCGTCCGGGGGTCGCAATCAGAATATCGACACCCTTTGAAAGTTTACGGTCTTGTTCCGTAAAGCTGACGCCGCCAATCAAAAGTGCCATTTCGAGTTTAAGATATTTCCCGTATTCTTCGACATTTTCAGCCACTTGCGCGGCAAGTTCCCGGGTCGGACAAATAATAAGGCAGCGTGGCATACGAGCCCGTGCTCGACCTTTTTCAAGTTTGTGAAGGGTAGGCAAAACAAATGCGCCCGTCTTACCTGTGCCGGTCTGTGCAATCCCCAGAACATCGCGTTGTTTCAGGGCGGCGGGAATAGATCTGGCCTGAATTGGGGTCGGCTTTTCATAGCCCATATCATCAAGGGCCTTCAGGATTTTAGGCGCAAGGCCAAGCTCCTTAAAGGTAATCGTGATTTCTTCGTCCGCAGGGACTTCTTCAATATCTTCGGAGGCGCTCAAACAGTGTCAACTTTTCGACAAATAATGGCGGCTATATCCGCCCGTTTCTTCTGCGCGCAACATATACAGGCAAAGTCCTACGTCAAGTCGAGTCATCCGTTGAGAATTTAGTCTGCCAAACTCGTAACGGGGAGACTGGTTTTCGGAAAAACGGCCTGTCTCTCCAAGGCTGCTTTAAGACGCCTTTGATAAGTACTTCGCGGAATTTCTATGCCGCCAAGACTTGCGAGGTGAGGCGTAAGAAATTGCGTGTCGAGAAGTGTAAAGCCAGCCTCGCGTAGAGCTTTGACTAACGCGACTAATGCCACCTTGCTGGCATTTGTTTCGACAGAAAACATGCTCTCGCCGAAATAGGCCCCACCCAAACACACGCCATATAGTCCTCCCACGAGTTGTTCGCCCTGATAGACTCCAACGGAATGAGCACACTCGGCCTGATGAAGGGCAATATAAAGGTGTTCCAACCCCTCACTGATCCAAGTGCTTTCCCGCCCTTTGTCCGGAGCCGCACACGCCCGAATGACGGAAACAAAGTCATTGTCATATTGAACCGTCCAATTTGATTTGCGGATAAATTTTTTTAAAGAGCGCGATAGATGAAGACCGTCCAAGGGGATGACGCCTCGTAAATCGGGGTCCATTAAAAAAACCTGTGTGTCGGACCGGGAATCCGACATAGGAAAAACGCCACGGCGGTAACATTCCAACAGGGCTGAAGGGCCAAAGGTGTTCATGTTTTTGTTTTGTTGTGATTGGATTTCAGCCGCTCTTTTAGACGACGTACATCCCCGGCATATAAAAACCCGAATGAGACGGCGCCCTCTCGTTCATGAGTGGCGTGGTGAAGGCGATGAGCCTGAACTAAGCGTTTTAAATATCTGCCTTTGGTGTGAATAAAGAACGGCCATCTTTGATGTATTAATCCGTCATGCACTATACCGTACAAAACACCATAAATTGTGAGGCCAAAGGCCATCATCCAAAGCTTTGGGTATCCCATGGAGCCAATAATAAACAGCGACGCTGCGATGACGCTGAAACTAACGCCGTAGAGGTCGTTTTTCTCGAACACGCCCTTCGTCTCAATGTGGTGACTTTCATGCCATCCCCAGCCTAAACGGGAATGCATAATATATTTATGCACGAGCCAAGCAAAAATTTCCATTCCAAGAATGCTCAGAACTACAATGGATACGGCTAAATACCAACTCATTACGTTGTCTTTTCAAACTTACGGGAGGGAAGGCGCCACCACGGCTCATGTGGAAAGAGGTGGTGTTCATGATGATAGCCGAAGTGAAAGCAAGTCAAGAGAGAGAGCCAGCGCGGATAATTATTGGTACGCGCATTGTGGTGATCAGGAAACTTACCTTCATGTCGATGTGTGAGGTAAGTTCCGAAGTAAAACAATTGAACAGAAGACAATATGGCCGGCACTGCCCACATCACTATCGTATTGAGATAGCTAGCCCCAAAAACGAATATATAAGCGAGCGTAAACCCGATAAGGGTAAAAACCTGTTTCCACCCAAAATAATGAGTGAAGAATTTTACGTACCAAGGCCAGAACTGGTGCGGGTTATCTCGGTTGAAATCCGGATCGCCCTCCCGGCCTGAATTATTGTGATGGGCGTGATGAGCCGCTTTCATAGTCTTCCAGTTAAACCCGGCATAGATAAACATAATTCCGGTTCCGAGTACGGCGTTTAACTTTGGATGATTCGGGGCAAAAGAGCCATGCATTGTATCGTGCGCGACGATAAACATACCCGTATAGAGCCAGCATTGTAGAGCAATTAAGCCCAATGTCTGCCAGAGCGGGCCGCTAAGAGAGTGAAAAAAGACACTGTAAATATGCACCGCTGACCAACAGGCGATGACCAATAGACCAAGTGGGAGTCCCCAATTTAATCTTTGGGATTCCAATTTGTCAGAGGCTGTATTCTCTCCTAAGCTCACTATACTCTCATCAGTTTATGCGCCAGAATTGCCGCAAACCCTAATAACATAAAAGCAGATACAAATATAACGCTCCACACAGGCCAGAGAGAGAGCACCGTCTTCTCTCGGGCTAATAAGCCGTAATAGCCTTCAATTACCCAATAGTTAGGCGTGGCAATGCCCACACTTTGTAACCAGTCTGGCATCATGAACCTGGGAACCATTGATCCGCCAACAGCAGAAAACAATAAAACAATGAACGTTGAGACTGTGTGCATTTGGGTTTGGCTCGCGCAAAGCGCGGCTATAAACAGGGCGAGCCCTGAGGCCAACATGGCAGTTCCGATGGAAGCTATAATCAATCCGCCTATAAAGGGTGAAATCTGTACGCCAAAAAACAAATTGGCGACCGCGATAATAACAATGGCTTGCAGCGCACCTATCATCGTTAAAAACAAAAACTTACCGGTTAGCATGGCCAGGGCGCCTTTTGGACCGACCATTAACCTTTCTGAGATGCCAGAACGCCTTTCATCAATGGAAATAGAGGCGCCTTGCATGGCCGCAAACATAAGAAACAAAATGGTCGTAGCGCCAATATAATATGTTACGGATTTATCCGTTGGCCCCTCACTATTGGAAGTCTCGGGGAGGGCTGAAATTGTCGTAAAAATATCCTGACTCGCTCCGCTTTTATCTGAGAGTGTTTGGCGGATTTGCCCCTTAACCACGGTGGCGGCAACCTTTCGGCTTGGATCTTCTACGATTGTTATTTGCGGCAGGGCAGAGGCTTGAGACGAAAGCAATACTCCAACATCGGCTTGTCCGAGCATGACTTGTTCTTTTATATCTCCGCCTGACCAGCTTTCATTTTCAAGAATATCAAAAGCCGCGTCTTCTCGAAGCGTTTCTGCGAGGTCTGTGACGGCAGGGTCATCACCAATTGTCCCAAAGGCTACGCGTAAATCCAGAGCCCCACCGGACGCTGTTGAAAATATCGCCGCAAATATTGCAAAGATGAAGCCCGGTAAAATAAAGGCCAGAACCAACGCCCCTTTGTCGCGCCAAAGCCTTAACCCCATGGTTTTTAGGACAGCATAAATCACGCAATCAATCCTTTATGGGCTTCGACGTGGTGCATAAGCGCCGTCAAGCCAGGGCGATGGACGGATATTTCTCTGATAAATCGAGTGTGGTCTCTGAGCGCCGCCGTGAAATCAGACATAAAATTAGATTCATTAAGATGTGTTCTGGCCGTCCAAATGTCCATTGACTCTGACGCCTGAAATTTAAAAGGACGCAGGGCTGCAAGAGTTTCCGAAGAAGGAGGCCTTTCAAACCGGAGAACCACCTGTCGCGTTCCTCCAAATTGTTGCTCCAAAATATTTGATGGTGTGTCGTAAAACAGTTTTTGCCCTTGGGAAAGCAGGAGAATTTTATCACAAAGAGCTTCTGCCTGATCGAGTTCGTGAGTGACTAACAAAACCGCTTTTCCCTGCTTTGCTAGGTGCCTGGCCAGTTTGTGCAACTCGTCACGGGCCGGAATATCTACTCCTGCCGTGGGTTCATCAAAAATAACAAGGTCCGGGTTATGCATGATGGCAGCCGAAACATTAATGCGCCGTTTCATACCGCCGGATAAATCTTGAACCAAACTATTGGCTCTTGCTTCCATGCCAACCGCTTCTAATGCTTGGTTGATATTCTCTCGACGCCTTTTTGACGTCACGCCTAATAAACGCGCCATGACATCAAGGTTCTCTCTTGCTGTCAGCTTGGGGTAAAGGCCAATTTCCTGGGGGACCAAACCAATTCTGCGGCGTCGATCATGCCCGCGTTTAAGGGTGTGCCCCGCAATGGATATAAGGCCTGTGGACTCAACGCGGCCGCATAGAGCTTTGATTAAACTTGTCTTACCGGCTCCATTCGGGCCTATGATTCCGATTAACTCGCCTTTTTTAACTGAGAGGTTCAGACTTTTAAGGGCCTGAAACTGCCTATATGTGACGCTGAGGTCCTTGACTTCAAGCGAAGGCGTGTCGGAGGGTGACGTCATTAGACTTCATTTAAAAAAGCAAATTGACGGTCAATTACAGCTTCTAGCAAAGATGAGTTCTGCAAACCTGCGCGGTGAAGGGCGCCTTTGGCCGAGATGAGATAGGTTTTAAGGGTTTGCTTTGAATCTTTAGTGCCAAGTAAGGCTAGGATAGTAGCTTTGCCTTCATCTCTCCCAACGCTCTTTTCCGCTTGAGCATCGTCCATGAAGCTATCTTTCAGATCGTCTAATAGCTGAAAGCCGAGGCCGAGATTAAAAGCGAAGTCTTTTAAGTCTTCTTTTTGTCCGACGGATAATTCGGTCAAAATTGCGGCGCTGTAAATTGTGAATTCAAACAAAGCTCCGGTTTTGAGGCGGTTCAATTGTTCGACATCCTGCAAACTGGCCTGGGTGTCGCCATTTGCCAAATCAGCCATTTGACCGGCAATCAGCCCTGTCGATCCTACAGAATAAGATAATAAGTCAACAAGGGCGATTCGGATCGCGGGATCAATATCTCTCAGACGGGCCAGAACACCAAAGGCCCGATTGAGAAGGGCGGTCGCACTTAAAATGGCTGTGCTTTCATCAAAAGCAATATGGGTAGTAGGCGAATTACGGCGCAAGGCGGCATCATCCATACAGGGGAGGTCGTCTAGAATTAAGGAGGCGGCATGAACCATTTCCGCTGCGCAGCCTACATCTATCGCGGCGCGGCGCTTCGTGATGTCTTGGGTGGCCCCTTGTGCGATCAGAACGCAAAGCAGGGGACGAAATCGCTTGCCAGGCGATAACAGAGCATGGCGCTGGGCGGCATGGAGTTTGACAGGCCAGGTTTGATCAGATGGAATGAGGCTCGAAAGTCGGTTCTCGATTTGCGCCTGTATCGGGCTTAAATCTTGAGGGTCAACAATTTCAAGAATGTTTGCAGTCGGTTTATTCACCCGAGTCTCCCTTTGGAAACCGCTTATCAGCCACCGTTTTGCAAGGCAATCCGCTTCTCATTGACCATTTTGAGCAATTCTGCTGCGGCTTGTGCGTCACACAGGGCTCGATGGTGACTTTCTAGTTTTATTTCAAACTCTTGGCATAGGTTTTTGAGGCTATATGAGCGATAACCGGGATATAGTTTTCGCATGGAAGAACAGGTGCAAATTTTTGGATGACGAAATTTCCGGTCAATCATCTGATATTCCGTCGAAATGAAGCCGTAATCAAAATTTACATTATGGGCCGCAAATATTGCGTCTCCCATAAATTCTGAAAAACTATCGGCGACATCTGAAAAAAGAGGAGCCTTGGCGACCATGGCTTCATCAATCCCCGTAATGCGGGTGATGTTAGGTGGAATAGAGCGTTGAGGATTTATCAGGCTTTGCCACTCATCAATAACTTCGCCGCCGCGCATTTTGACAGCGCCGATCTCCGTGAGGCGATGAAGGCCAGGACGCCCCCCTGTCGTTTCAACATCCACTACAACGTAAGTCTGATCCGGATCAATATGCCAGCCTAAGCGGAGAATTTCTGCTTTATAGCCTGCCGATTTCAATTGCCGCAGCCGCGTTAATTGATTCCGTCGCAATACATCGCCCTCGGCTTTGATTTCGACAAATCGGACATTTCCATGCTCAATCAGCATCAAATCGGGAAATCCGCTTTTTGTGGCCACGTAATCCTGGGCCATTAGTCTTAAAACAGAAGATAGTGCGCCGTAGGGGGAGTGGGTAATCAAAGCTTTGATTCTTTCAATGGAGCGACTACCCCAACTAAAAACGCCGTTTTCCTCCATATAGTGGTGTGTGAGAGTTTTCAGTAGCGCCAAGAGAGTTGCGGGAACGTTCGTTAAGCCCTCCAGTTTTTTTTCTATGGCTGTTTGATGGGCCTTGTAAAAACTCCGTGTTTTTAAACTCTCAGGCAGATGCCAGCTTTGATCGTCCTTTTTTCTGTAAAGCTCGTCCCAGAACAGTAACCCGAACAACATTTGCCAAGGTTGGTTTTCTGTCCGATACGCCTCAATCCCCTGTTCCTTGAAGTGTCTAAGTGCGGCTTGTTCGGGGGCGTGGCGGAAGGCTTCATCCAAAAACCGAATTTCACTGTCTCGAAGCAAATCTGTGACGGCACTCGTGCGCTTGTTTTCAAACTTACGAGCATAAAAGTCCTCGGCGAAAGCATGCTCTTCGTCGCTTTCTGGATTCTCAATCATTTCTTCTAATCGCTGCTGAACCCAATCCCGGTCTTCGTCAGCGTTTCGCGCATATCGAATACGTACAACACGTTCGTTACAATGCCCGTGGTCGGATCGACTATATAAAGATAGTGCTTTTTCAATTTCGCCCTTACGTTCTGATAAACCGCCTAGCTTTTGGAGTAGTTTTCCCCGTTTTACCGAGATTGGCCCGTCCACAGCCTTCGGCCAATCATCAACGGCTTCAATTAGGGTTTGAATCTCGGAGACGTCTCCGTCCTTAAAACTTTGCAAGGCAGACGCGTAAAAATAGTCCGTTTCTGCCTCGTCTTGATCCTGATACTTAAGTGTTGCAGCGTCGGAACGGGCAGGACGAACAAGGCCTAGTTCTTTGAGTGTTTTAGTTTGAAGGCTCGTTTCAATTCGGCCGAAATAAAGAAATAAGAGATAGTTATATGTCTTTAAACGGGATTGAACGATATAACCGTCAGGAATTTTGATTTGATCAATATCTATTTGATCGCAAGCAATCTCAACCAGGCGCGCTTTTTTCCAAGAGCGTTTAAATTCTGATTCACAGACCTGATCTAACATCAGATTTGTCAGCTCGGGCTTTGTTAGTGCACTTAAATAAGAACGAAAATCTTTTTCACTCACCCCGCGAACAAACCCACTTTCACGTAAAAGTTTAAACTGAGACGGAATGTCTTGAATTTCGGAATAATGGAAATGGTGAAAGTTAAATACATTTCCTTTGCGTCCTGCAATGCGGGCATAAGCGCATTGGGCAGGGAAGGGCAAATCTTCAAAGTCGCGAATGAAATTCGTATGCTCGATCCCCATCAACTTCGTGTGGCGCGTACTTACATGGGTGAGCATGTCGCAAAAGGTTTTGTGGTAGTAAAATTGGGGTAGCTGCCTGACCGACCATTGCCTCCCTTCGGAGGCGCGCCGGAACCGCCTCTGTTCTGCCCGAATGTAACTATGCGCTTTCAAACCGATTTTATTCCCAAGCTATCAACTGGCTTATTAACAGAACCCTCCACAACCGATATGGAATAAAGGGTGAACAACCTTGTGAATCGCCTATTGTAATAAATCAAGGGAGTTGATGGACAAAACACAGACTTTTAATGTATTTTGAGACGCTATATCCCCCCACCAAAGATTGCGACAACAGGTTAACTGTGATACCTGCCGCCGATGCGATGCCCATTTTGTTCCTCCGAAAACACGCAGGTGAAAGACAGTCGACAAGCTGAAGATAACTCAGCTGTTCGACGGCGTCGGCTTTGCGCGCAATGCGGAGGTCGATTTACCACATTCGAACGTGTGCAGCTCCGGGAACTGACGGTGATCAAAAAGTCAGGACGTCGAACTCCGTTTGATCGAGATAAATTGGCACGTTCCGTAATGATTGCGCTGCAAAAACGCCCGGTTGAAACAGACAGAGTCGAGCAAATGATCAGTGGAGTCGTTCGACAGTTGGAAAGCATTGGGCAGGCGGATATTACATCCGATCAGATCGGCACACTTGTGATGGAAGGGTTGGCCCGACTGGATGATGTTGCATATGTTCGTTACGCCTCTGTGTACAAAGACTTTCGTGCCACTCAGGATTTTGAAAACTTCATTGAAACCGAGAAACTTCAACCGGAATTGGATGGCTCAAACAAAGCGCGTCCTTCCGGCAAAGAAGAGGAGTAGTTTGGTTTGCATCGACCTCTCGTTACACTGAAACTCGCCACATCATTGGATGGTAAAATCGCTTTGGCAAACGGGCAATCCGAGTGGATCACTGGCGAAGCCGCACGCAAAGAGGGACGAAAACTCCGGGCTCAACATGACGCCATTGCAGTCGGGTCCAATACGGCGGTCACGGATAATCCGCAACTGACAACACGAATTTCCGGGGCGCCCGACCCGACCCGTGTGATCTTTGATAGCGGCTTACGCCTTTCATCTGATTCAAACCTCGTCCAAACCGCCAGAATCACCCCTACCTATATTGTAACGAAATCCGATGAAGGGGGAGCTGCTAAGCACTTGAAAGATTTAGGGGTGCTGTTGATTGTCTCGCCATATGATAAGGGTTTGAGCCTGCCCCATGCTTTGGACAGCCTTTTCAACCTGGGTATTCGCACACTTTTGTTGGAAGGAGGCGGAACTCTTGCTGCGAGCTTTATCCGTCAAAATTTGGTGGATAGAATAGAATGGTTTAGAGCCCCTCTTATTCTTGGTGCAGAAGGCCGCCCGGCCATCGGAGACTTGGGAATAACCCATATGAATGCGGCTTATGATTTTGACCGCACAGAAGTAAATGAAGTCGGTAAGGATATCTGGGAACGCTATGCCTTGAAATCCCACGACTAGTCGTCAGGTATAGATCTATGTTTACAGGAATCATTACAGACAAAGGTCGGGTCGTCTCGATTGACAGGGATCAAAGTGGGAAACGTTCTGAATGGGGCGACACCCGCATGGTTATTGACAGCGGATATGAATGTGACTCGATTGCTATCGGCGCCTCTATTGCTCACGATGGGGCGTGTATGACCGTTGTAGAAAAAAACAAAACCGAGTCGGGCTGTCGCTACGCTTTTGATGTGTCAGATGAAAGTCTCGACAAAACCACGCTTAAGTCTTGGAAGGTGGGGCGGCTAATGAATCTGGAACGCGCTATGACTGCCGCAGATGAACTGGGTGGGCATTTGGTTTCTGGTCATGTCGATCAAATCGGTGCGTTGATGACCCGTGAAGTTCAAGCGGGCTCTTTAAAACTAGTATTTAGCGCGCCGCCGGACTTGATGGCAATGATAGCGCCGAAAGGCTCCATCACGATTGACGGTGTTTCATTGACCGTAAATACGGCTGATAGTGCAACGTTTAGTGTAAATATCATTCCCCACACAGCAGAGGTGACAACGCTCGGTCAATTACAGCCAGGCGACAAAGTAAATCTGGAAATAGACCTGATAGCCCGCTATGTGGCGCGTTACTTGTCGCAAATGAAAGATAAATCGTGACTGAATTGAATAGTGCTGTGGCGGAGGAGGTATATAATCTCGCGACGCCAGAAGAAATTATTGAAGATGCGCGTAATGGCCGTATGTACATTCTTGTGGATGCGGAGGACCGTGAAAACGAAGGCGATCTCATCATTCCGGCGCAGTTCGCAACGCCTGATGCCGTAAACTTTATGGCGAAATTCGGGCGTGGCCTTATATGTCTGGCGCTTGAGGAAGCCAAGGCAGATGCTCTTGGGCTTCGGAATATGAGCGCAGAAAACCAATCGCGATTTGAGACAGCCTTTACCCAATCCATTGAGGCCCGCGAAGGAGTTACCACAGGTATCAGCGCGGGGGATCGCTCCCATACTATTCAAACGGCCATTGATCCGGACACTCGTAAAGATGATATTGTGTCCCCCGGACATATGTTTCCTATCATTGCTAGAGATGGCGGAGTTATGGTCCGTACAGGTCATACCGAGGCTTCCGTCGATATTTCCCGTATGGCTGGATTAAACCCGTCTGCTGTGATTTGCGAAATCATGAATGACGATGGGACGATGGCCCGTTTACCTGACCTAGTTGGGTTTGCTCAATTTCATGGCTTAAAGATTGGGACGATTGAAGATCTGGTGAAATACCGGATGAAGAAAGACCATTTTGTTAAGCATGTTGCCTCATCCGAATTCACGTCCCAAAATAATGACACTTTCCAAATTCATGTTTATCGGAATTTCTTGGATGGATTGGAGCATGTTGCTTTAAGCAAAGGCGAACCTGATCCAGCCAAAGAGTCATTGGTTCGAGTTCATAAAGTCGATTTTGCAGGGGATATACTATACGAAGATAGTCCTCGGTCTGGCCTCATTTGGGACGCTATGAAGAATTTGGCGGCTTATGAAGGTCATGGGGTTTTAGTTTTGATCCGCGAAGGGTCTATCGACAGCCTTTTGGAGCGTTTAGGCGCACATAAATCCTCTATTGATCGCAAAGAACAAAATATCCGTGAGTATGGTGTGGGTGCACAAATTTTAGTGGACCAAGGTGTGAAGAAAATGCGTTTAATTACCAACACCTCACCTAAACTTATCGGTCTTGAAGCCTATGATATTGAACTTGTCGGCATTACTCCGCTGAAAAACACTAAGGTCTGATAAAGATGAATATTCTCGTCATCGAAGCCCGCTATTATGAAGCTATTTCCGACGCGCTTTTAGAAGGCGCTCTTTCTGTTTTACAGAAGGCAGGCGCGACTGTCACAAAACTGACCGTTCCCGGAGCGCTCGAAATTCCTCATGCTATCTCTTATGCGGAAGCGGGTCCGCAAAGTTTTGATGGATATGTTGCGTTAGGCTGCGTTATTCGAGGGGAAACCACCCATTATGATTATGTGTGTCAAGAATCTGCCCGCGCCCTAATGGATTTAGCTGTCGATCAGGCATTAGTGGTAGGGAATGGTATTATTACGGTCGAAAACGAGGATCAGGCTTGGGCTCGCGCAAAATCGAATCAAAAGGATAAAGGCGGGTTTGCAGCCAATGCCGTCCTCGAAATGATCCGAATTAGGACTGCTCTATCGGAGCCAGCAGAATAATGTCTGGCGCAAACCCTAAACACCGCCGCGCCGCCCGTATCGCAATCGTTCAGGCTTTATACCAAATGGATGTCGCCAATGCGCCGTCTAAAGCCGTTGTACGAGAATTTCAAAATCACCGATTCGGCTATAATGATGAACCCGGTATGGTTCAGGTAGATGAGCCTTTCTTTGAAGAAATAATCGAAGGCGTTGTCGTCTCCCAAGAAGCGATTGACAAAAAAGTGAGCTCACTCTTGCCGGAGAAATGGCCCCTTCGCCGTTTAGATTTAACATTACGAAGTCTTTTGCGGGCGGCAGCTTATGAAATGATTCGACGCCCCGATATTCCCGCGCTTGTGATTATAAATGAATATGTGTCGATTGCGTCTGACTTCTTCGATGGTAAGGAGCCCGGCATGGTCAACGGAATTTTGGATAAAATCGGCAAAGATGTTCGAGCTGCTGAATTCGGACTCGTTGGCGAGTCAGCGAAAGAAATCTGAGTTTGGACGAGTTCGACTGGATTCAAACTTATTTAGCCCCTCTTGCCGGGCCGGAAGGACTACAGCTCCTTGATGATGCCGCGCTATATACGCCAAGGGGTGATCAGGATTTAATTCTGACGCAAGACAGCCTGATCGAGGGCATTCATTTTTTCAAAGGTGAATATGGCGCTGGCACGGCAAATCGGCTGATGACCGTAAATCTATCTGACCTTGCCGCAAAAGGCGCTCGGCCCGTGGGGTATCTCTTATCAGTGGCTTGGCCGAAACATTTAAAATCGGCTGATCTTCAAGGATGGATGCAGGCGTTTTCAAAAGGGTTGAAAACGGAGCAGGAGAGGTTTGGGTTTTCGTTATTTGGAGGGGATACAGTGAAAACTGATGGCCCCATGTCGATCAGCGCCACTTTTATCGGCGTAGTTCCCAGCGGGACAGCTGTTTTGCGTTCCGGCGCTCAGGACGGGGATGACATCTGGGTGACGGGGACGATTGGAGATGCCTATTTGGGGCTTCGATTAGCGCAAGACACATCGTCGATTCTTAAACATAACCCCACGCCTGAAGATCTTTGGGTCTGGGAAGAAGCGTTCCGCCACCCTATACCGAAACTAATATTTCGTAAAACTCTTCGTCGTTATGCCACAGCTTGTGCGGATATTTCTGATGGCCTGCTGTCTGAGGCAGGGCATATTGCTAAAGCCAGTCGTAAATCACTTATTGTGAGATTAGACGATATTCCGATAAGCAGCGCTTCGATGAAGTGGTGCGTTGGAAAAGACAACAAGGCAAAAAGAGTGGAATTGGCAACAGCTGGGGATGATTACGAACTTTTATTTACAGCCAGACCGAAAAACGCTGACCACATCCAGATAGGCGCAGCGAAATTGAATTTGGCTGTCACGAGAGTCGGCAAGGTTACTGAAGGGCAGGGTGTAAAATGCCTTGGTTCGGACGGAAAAGCTTTAATCCTTGAAAAATTAGGATATTCCCACAATTAGAAATTAAAGCGGAAGAAGGCTTAGCGACTTCCGCCAGGCCCGCCCGGTCCACCCGGAACATCTTGATTGCCGCCGAGACGGTCCGTCGGAATGCGGCCAATTGTTCCAAAGATCTGCTCAAGAACGGAAAGCTCACGTCCACGCGTCGGCGTTTTCCGGCTGACGTAATCGACATATTGTCCGTCTTCAATTCCGTATTCCGCAACCTGGGTTACTTGCCCATCAAGGTCAAACGTAATGGCGGTAATGCTTCGTTCTTCGATTTTGGGACGCAGATAAGCGTAACGTTGGCGTACGCTATTCATATAAAACCAGATGTCCTCATCCAGATCCTCATCAAAGGTGCTTTTGATGGACGGGTTTCCCAAACGGGCCAGAACACTCGCTTTGGTATCTGACTCAGGATTAACTGCCTGTGGCTTTGCTTCGGTCGGGACATAGCCATGAGTCCGCAAAATCGGGTTGCAAGCACTGAGTGAGAGCATCAAAGCTCCGAAACATGCTGTTTTAATAAGATGAGAGGTCATATCGCCACTTTTACTTCTGTCTGAACACGCTAAGACCTAACCAAAGCGCTGCCCACTGGCAAGACAGATACTGTGTTAAACAAAGGTTAGATTTATGGGGTTTATGACTCGGCTATTCGGACGCAATGATACGGTGAAACGCGATGCCAGTCTCATTTATACTAAACTGATGCAGCAATCCCGCAATCCTCATTTTTATGGCAAGGGCAGATTTCCTGACAGTTATGACGGGCGAATTGATGTTCTTACCCTTCATATGACTGTTGTTTTAGAGGCACTAAGGTCTTTTGATGAACAAGGGCAACGCCTTTCACAAGCTCTGTTCGACCAGATGAAGGATGATTTTGAAATTGCTCTAAGGGAAGAAGGTATTTCCGATACGGGTGTCGCTAAGCGCATCAAGCCTATGATTCGCCTTTTTTATACACGCGTGAAAGACTATACCGAAGCCTTACCAAATGAAGGCATTAGATCGGTTGCCGCTTCGCCCTATCATGGTACGGACGGTGAATTGGCTAATGAGTTCTTAAATCAACTCCAAACTTATAGCGTTTCGTTCCGTCAATCGCTTTCAGAAAAATCACTCGGAGAAATCGCTTCTGCAAGGTTTGTTTTTCCGCCGCTTTAAGTCCATCAAAGGGATTTCGGATTAATAATTAGGCATGAGGCCTTGGCTTGGCTATAGCGGAACGAGAGAGTAAAGGGACTTTATGCTAGACGGTCTGATAGTTTCAATTGATGCCATGGGTGGCGATGATGCCCCTGAAATCGTTATCGAGGGCATTGAATATTTTTTAAAACATGGAGGCAAAGGTCGCCGCGCGCGTTTCCTCCTGCATGGGGACCAACCGCGTCTGGATAAACTCCTTAAAAAAAATCCGCTGACCCGCGAACGCTCGGAAGTTTGCCATAGTCCGACCGAAATATCGATGGATGAAAAACCTTCTCAAGCTCTGCGTAAGGGTAAAGGCACAAGCATGTGGAATGCAATTTTGGCCGTTAAAGAAGGTCGGGCGAACACAGTTCTTTCGGCTGGAAATACCGGCGCTCTTATGGCTATGTCCATGCTTCAATTACGGCGAATGCACGGAATTCAACGACCCGCTCTCGCCGCAAATTGGCCAAGGCCAGAAGGTATCAGCGTTGTTTTAGACGTTGGCGCAAATGTTGAGGCTACGGCGTCTCAACTAGCTGAGTTTGCAGTCTTAGGTGATGCGTTTTATCGGGCGCTATTTAAGAAAGAACAGCCGTCAATAGGTTTGCTGAATGTCGGGACCGAAGACCAAAAAGGTCATGCCGTCATCAAAGCTGCCCATGAAAGGTTAGCAGAAAGCGATATTGGCCTGAATTACAAAGGTTATGTTGAAGGAAACGATATTTCATTTGGCAATACAGACGTGGTCGTTACAGACGGATTTACTGGGAACGTGGCTTTAAAGACGGCGGAAGGAACCGCAAAGTTAATTGGGAAGCTCTTCAATGAAGCCCTTCAAGGAAATCCTTGGTCAAAATTTACAACGATGTTGAACAGCGTGGCGTTGATTAAGCTTAAAAAACAAATTGACCCAAGAAGTGTGAATGGGGGCGTTTTCTTAGGGCTGAACGGCATCGTCATAAAAAGCCATGGCGGAACCGATAAGATTGGATATTCCAATGCGTTAAATGTTGCCATTGGCCTAGCGGGAAGTAATTTCCTTGAAGAGATTGAAAGAGAGGTTGAACGCCTCCACGATGAAGACGATAATATTGGATTTATTAAATAATGCGGCGAGCAGTTTTAAAGGGAATTGGGGGGTATCTCCCAAAGCATATTCTCAAAAATGAGGATTTGGATGACTCACTAGAAACAAGCGATGAGTGGATAAGAGAGCGGACAGGTATTCATCAACGACACATTGCGGCCGAAGGGGAGACGACATCTGATTTGGGATATGAGGCAGCTATTAGAGCGCTTGATGATGCCGGAATGACGGCCGATGATTTGGATTTGATTGTCGTGGCAACTTCGACGCCAGACTATACCTTTCCTTCAACGGCGACGCTTATTCAGGAACGACTGGGTATGACCCACGGGGCCGCCTTTGATCTTCAAGCCGTTTGTAGCGGGTTTCTCTACGGGGTAAGCGTCGTTGATTCTATGATTAGGTCCGGCGCCGCAAATAATGTCTTGCTGATTGGCGCCGAAACATTTTCTCGAATACTGGATTGGGAAGACCGTTCTACCTGTGTTTTATTCGGCGACGGCGCAGGGGCAATGATTTTCAATGGCGAGGAAAGCGAGGATAAAGGCATTCTCCATCACTTCATCAGATCAGATGGCAGGTACCGTGAGATGCTTTATGTGGATGGCGGGCCGTCAAAGACTCAAACAGTTGGCAAACTCCGCATGATGGGGAATCAGGTTTTCAAACATGCCGTTACGGAAATCTCTGATGCGATGAAATCCTGCGCAGAAAAAGCGGGCGTGCCAATATCAGAGATTGACTGGTTCGTGCCGCATCAGGCCAATCAGCGCATTTTAAACGGAGTCGCAAAAAGGCTGAAAATTGAACCGTCTCAAGTTATCTCGACCGTTGCTCTCCATGCAAACACCTCCGCTGCCTCTGTCCCCTTGGCAATGCTTAGCGCTGTAGAGGATGGGCGTATAAAACCCGGTGATTTGGTGATGCTGGAGGCTTTTGGGGGCGGATTTACTTGGGGCGCCGCCCTATTACGGTATTGAACGACTTTAAATTTACTAAAAAGCAAGCTAAGTCGGAGCTAAATCTAGTCTTTTTAATATTTCGCTTGCACCGCGCTAGGCAGATTTGCTTTAAGGGGACATGGTTATGGAGATCCAAAATCCTGGAACAGTCACGCGGGCCGATTTGGCGGAAGCGGTCTATCGCGAGATAGGTCTGTCGCGTTCCGAAAGCGCTGAACTTGTTGAATCTGTTATCGATTATATCTGCGACTCTTTACTTAAGGGCGAGCATGTCAAATTGGCCGGATTCGGGACATTTTCCCTTCGCGACAAAAAAGAGCGCATTGGCCGAAACCCTAAAACAGGCGAAGAAGTGCCTATTACCTCCCGCCGCGTTTTGGTTTTTAAGCCATCTCAGGTTTTGCGGGAACGAGTCGATTCGTCTTTGACCCCTAAAAAGTGATACACTGAATCACACAGCAATTGATTCGGTCAAAAGTGATGCAAGCCAAAACGACCCAAGCAAAAACAACAAGAGCCTTCAGAACCATAAGTGAGGCTGGGGAAGAGCTTGACCTTCAACCCCATGTGTTACGTTTTTGGGAATCTAAATTTTCTCAGATTAAGCCGATTAAGCGAGGAGGGGGGCGTCGATTTTACCGACCTGAAGATATTGAATTTCTGCGCGGTATTAAAATTCTCCTGCATGATGAAGGTCATCCTATCAAAGACGTTCAAAAGCTAATCCGGCTCAAGGGCCCCGGTAGGGTTCTGGAGCTAGGTAAGTCTATGCAAAAGGCCTCACGAGAGCGTAAGGTCGAAGAAACAGTTCTTGTTCCAGAACGGATACAAAAAGTTTCCCAAAGTGAACAGATCTCGTCAAATTATACTGAGCCTGCTGAACGTGTTCAGCCCAAGCTAACTCCACAACCAACGGAAGAGTTCGTTGCTTCCCACAATGTACCGGATACAACACCAAAAGTAGTGGCTTCTGCACCGCAGCCTCCGACTTTGTCCGACGGTGAAATTGCACAGCGTCGTCAGGACTTTGAAGAGGCTTTAGAGCGTTTGCAATCTTTAAAATCCCGTTGGGCACCGTTTCTAGAAACCGCGAACTGACTGGCATTCGGTTATTGCCATAAGGCATCTCACGGACTATAGGCCGCCCCATCAAAGATGTCGGAGTATAGCGCAGTCCGGTAGCGCACTAAGCTGGGGGCTTAGGGGTCGCAGGTTCGAATCCTGCTACTCCGACCATTTTTGAGTTGGCAAAATATCTGTGAAAATGTCGCAGAGCAATCCTGTCAGGGCGGTTTATATGTCCCGCATGTCCTTAAAAACTCAGCATCGATCTATTGCGATCTGGCTCTTTGTTATGATTTTGCTAGTGGCGGCTATTATTGTTATTGGTGGCACTACGCGCCTTACAAATTCAGGGCTTTCCATTACAGAATGGGCTCCGATACGCGGAGTACTACCCCCTCTATCTGACTCCCAATGGGTCGCGGAGTTTGAAAAATATAAAAAAATTCCTGAATTTATGGCTGAACATCCCGGTATGGATTTGGCGGGGTTTAAATTTATTTATTTCTGGGAGTGGACCCATAGACAGATTGGCCGTCTGATCGGACTGGTCTACGCTCTCCCGTTCTTTTTCTTCCTCCTGAGAGGGAAATTGCCTAGAGGATCCCTCTTAGGATACGTTTCCGTTCTCTTGCTAATCGGATTGCAGGGCGCAATCGGATGGTGGATGGTTCATAGTGGACTGCAAGAGGGCATGGTTTCAGTGAGTCAGTATCGATTGGCGATCCATTTGGGGATGGCTTTTCTTATACTCGGTGTTCTTTTCTGGTTATTTAGAGATCAAATTGAGACCCCTCGCTCCTCTTTAACTTTCACAGGCCGCACTTCGTTTTTTACGCCTTTAGCTGCTCTCACGGTGGCGCTAATCTATATCCAGGTTTTGGCCGGAGCTTTTGTAGCGGGGACACAATCCGGCAAAACCTATAACACTTGGCCGTTAATGGATGGGGAGTTTGTTCCTGACGGGTATGGAATGATGTCCCCGTTTTGGCGTAATATATTTGAGAACGCCGCCGCTATTCAGTTTAACCATCGAACGCTTGCTTACATCATTTTAGTAACCGCCATCTGCCTCTGGATTTCTGCCCTCCGTCAAAAAGCCCGTATGGGGGCCCTGATTACGTTTACTGCGGTGTTAGTGTGGCAGATATGTCTAGGAATTTGGACTTTATTAGCGGCTGCCCCTTTGAATCTATCGCTCTTGCATCAATTCAGCTCAGTCTTAGTCTTTCTTTCTGCCATGTGGGTCTGGAGAAATAGTAGAAAAGTTACGGTATTATAATACCTCTTTTTTATCTTGCTGATTTTATTTGTTTTTTTAATAAAGGTCTGTGAATTCTCTTGTTGACGATATGACAGGGCTGCAGTAGGGAACCGCCTTTAGACGACAGGTCTGTCTTGTCGAACAAAGAGGATATTATGAAAACGACCCAGTTTTTGAAAACTGCTGATATTGAGAAGAAATGGATTCTCATTGACGCTGAAAATGCTGTAGTTGGCCGTCTGGCAACTTTCATTGCTATGCGCCTACGCGGTAAACATCGCCCGGATTACACACCCCACATGGATTGTGGTGATAATGTTATCATTATCAATGCGGAAAAAGTGGCCTTCACCGGAAACAAACGCAGAGATAAGAAATATTATTGGCATACTGGCCATCCAGGGGGATTGAAAGAGCGCACAGCTGATAAGATTCTTGATGGTCGCTTCCCTGACCGTATCATGCGCAAAGCGGTTCAGCGTATGCTTCCAAAAGAAAGCCCATTGGCCCGTAAGCAGCTATCCAATCTGCGTGTTTACGCCGGAACGGATCATCCTCATTCAGCTCAAGAGCCAGAAGTCATCGACTTCGCATCTATGAGCCCTAAAAACGTGAAGGGAGCCTAAAACCATGGCTGAGACCCAAACACTTGCCGATTTAAAAAACGTCATGGACGGTACGGCTGGCGGCGAAGACGCTGCTGCGGTTGATAATTCTGTATTACCAGAGCCGAAGATTGACGAACATGGCCGCTCTTATGCGACAGGCAAACGGAAAAACTCCATTGCTCGCGTCTGGATCAAACCCGGGAGCGGTAAAGTGACTGTGAATGGCCGCGACCAAGAAGTATATTTTGCGCGTCCCGTTCTTCGTCTTATCATCCGTCAGGCTTTCGAAGTTTCTGACCGCATTGATTCATATGACGTTGTCGCGACTGTCAAAGGCGGCGGACTTTCCGGTCAAGCCGGTGCGGTGCGCCACGGCATTACGAAAGCTCTTACATATTATGAGCCTGCCCTGCGCCGTCCGCTGAAAGCTGCTGGCTTTATAACGCGCGACTCTCGTGTTGTTGAGCGTAAGAAATATGGCCGAGCGAAAGCCCGTAAGAGCTTCCAGTTCTCAAAGCGCTAATCATCGGTTTATTAAGACCTTACAAAGCGAATTATCGCGATGTTTCAAGCGCTTCGGGAAACCGGGGCGCTTTTTTTGTGGAATGAAATTATGTCAAATATCAAAAAGGCGGCTATATTGGGCGCGTCCGGATATACGGGCGTCGAAGTCATTCGTCTCTTGCAACATCATCCAAAACTGGAAATCTCTGCCCTAACAGGACATAGTCGGGCCGGAGAGCGAGCGGGGGACGTGTTCGCCAATACGGCCCATTTAGGCTTACCTGATTTACAGGACTGGCAAGAGGTGAATTGGCCGGATATTGACGTTGCGTTTGCTTGCTTACCCCATGGCGCCAGTCAGGAAACAATTGCGGAAATTCTCCCGCATGTGCCCACTGTCGTCGATTTATCTGCGGACTTCCGTCTGCGCGATCCGGAACTGTATTCCAAAGTTTACGGACGTCCCCATAATTTTCCTGATATTTTAGAAGAAGCTGTGTACGGTTTGAGCGAATGGGCAAGAGAATCGCTCAGGGAGGCAAAATTGATAGCCTGTCCCGGTTGCTTTCCCACTTGTACGCTTTTGCCCTTGCTTCCTTTATTAAAGGACGAACTGATCGAGACTTCATCATTACCAATTTCGGCAATAACTGGCGTAACAGGGGCGGGCCGAAAAGCCTCTTTAGGCCTGACCTATACAGAATTGGCGGAAGGGGCTCATGCTTATGGAGTTGGAAGTCATCGGCATGCGCCTGAGATAGACCAAATTATCGAAAGAGTAACGGGGCAGAAAACGAATGTAAGCCTGACGCCGCATTTGGTGCCGATGAACCGAGGCATGATTACAACAACAGTTGTGAAGCTTAAAGAGCCTAATACTTACAATGAGTTAAGAGAGTCTTTGAAGGCGACTTATCAAGACAGCAAGTTTATAACTGTATTGCCTGAGGGGGATATCCCGCAGACGCGGCATGTGCGGGGGTCCAATCGTTGCCATATGAATGTATTTCGGGATCGCACTGCCGGAACAGCTATCGTGATCGCCGTGATTGATAATTTAACCAAAGGCTCATCAGGGCAGGCGATTCAAAATTATAATTTGTCACAAGGCTGGGAAGAAAACCTTGGCTTGGACATTATTGGGTTTTTCCCCTAAATGAGTCATAATTTAGATGACGGCAGACGGAAAGCCGCCCATATCAATTATTATAGCTAAGACGAGGCAAGGAGCCGCAGTGCCACTCACATTTATACAGACTTTCAAAGTGGCAAGCTTGTCCCTCGCTGGCCTCGCGGGGTTGTCAGCTTGTGGTTCTGTGAACGCGCCTAAGATAGATTTAATGGGCGGATCCGCTTTTGATGAAGATGTGCAGAATATTGATTCCTCCATTCCTTCTGTAGATGAAGCGCCGGAAGTTCCTAATGACATTCGGTCTGACGCAAGTTGGGACGAATCGGCAAAGACTATGATTACAGTCAGGGATGGATTTTCTGTTCCAGACAAAGAATATGAAACGCCTTCGGAACAGGCTTTAATAGCCACTTTTGAAGAACTTAAAAACCAAGCCCAGGCTTACAAGGCCGACGATCCGAAATAGGACAAACCCGTGGTCGAAACTCCAGATTTTTATAGAATTCAACGTCTCCCGCCCTACGTCTTTGCGGAGGTTAATAAGCTCAAGGCAGAGCTTCGAGCGGACGGCATGGACATTATTGACTTTGGGTTTGGTAATCCTGACCTTCCAACGCCGCAACATGTTATAGATAAACTTGTTGAAACTGTGCAACGTCCTAAAACGACCGGCTATTCTGCTTCGCGCGGGATAAAAGGTCTGCGGCAAGCCTGCGCACGTTATTATCAAAGGCGTTTTGATGTAAGTCTCGATCCGGAAACGGAAATAGTCGCGACGATTGGGTCCAAAGAGGGGTTCGCGAATCTAGCTCAAGCCATCACCGCGCCTGGTGATGTAATATATTCCCCTGACCCGTCCTACCCCCTTCATGCCTATGGGTTTGTTATTGCTGGCGCCAAGATCCAAGGCATTCCGGCAATTACAGCTGAAGAATATTTGGCCGGAGTTAAAGACGCTTTAGCGAAAGCCGACAAGCCGCCTATGGCCATCGTTGTGTGCTTCCCGTCCAATCCAACTGGCCATATTGCGGATTTGAGCTTTTACGAAGAGATTGTGGAAATCGCGAAGGCGAACAATATTATTATCTTATCTGACCTTGCTTATTCAGAAATTTATTTTGGTGAAGCCCCGCCTTCAATCTTTCAAGTGCCGGGGGCCAAAGATGATATCCTCGCAATTGAGACGACGTCTTTGTCTAAAACATATTCCATGGCGGGATGGCGTATTGGTTTTGCTGTAGGCTCTCAGCGCTTAATTGCGGCTTTGGCGCGGGTTAAGTCTTATCTCGATTACGGTGCCTTCACACCTATACAAGTGGCAGCCTGCGCCGCGCTTGATGGACCTCAAGAATGTGTTCACAGCGCTCGAGAAATCTATAAATACAGACGCGATATTTTGATCGACAGTTTTGCGCGTGCGGGATGGGAAATTCCGTCACCAGAAGCTTCGATGTTTGCCTGGACGCCACTCCCCAAAGGGTTTGAACATCTGACGTCGGTGGAATTTTGTAAATTGCTAATGAAAGAAGCAGGGGTTGCCGTTGCACCCGGAAACGGGTTTGGTCAAAACGGGGAAGGCTATGTTCGAATTGCCCTTGTGGAGAATGAGCAGCGTATCCGACAAGCTGCGCGAAATATTAAGCAGTTCCTGTCTGCCCACAAAGAAATGGCGGCGGAGTAATTACGATCCGGTATATACATGTTAGCAAGACATGAACTAAAACTTGAATGAGTGTGGAAATTTTGAAGGAAGGGCAGATATGTCAAAAGTTGGATTTAATGCGGGGCTAGCGCTAAGAGCGGCACTCGTGACAGAAAAAGCGGCTATTGCGGCGTCCAAGCTTTCTGGGCGCGGCGATGAAAAAGCCGCTGACCAAGCTGCCGTGGACGCCATGCGCACGGATCTTAATTCTATGGAAATTAAAGGCCGCGTTGTTATTGGCGAAGGGGAACGGGATGAAGCCCCTATGCTCTATATTGGCGAAGAAGTAGGTTTGGGCAAAGGCCCGGAAATTGACATCGCGCTTGACCCTCTGGAAGGCACAACGCTCACGGCGAAAAATATGGCAAACGCACTAGCCGTTATGGCATTTGCGCCGCGCGGAGGTCTCCTTTACGCTCCCGATACATATATGGATAAAATTGCAATTGGGCCCGGTTTTGAGGCCGGATTGGTCGATCTGGATAAAAGTGTAGAGGACAACGTCAAAGCTTTGGCCAAGGCAAAAGGCGTTAGTGCAAAAGATATTACTGTTTGTGTTTTGGATAGAGCGCGACACGGCAAAATAATTGAGGCTCTTCGCAATATGGATGCAAAAGTAAGCCTGATAAGTGACGGGGATGTCCAAGGCGTGATCGCAACGACGGATCCAGAAACGCAAATCGATATGTATATCGGGCAGGGCGGAGCACCGGAAGGCGTTTTGGCCGCCGCCGCTTTGCGATGTGTGGGCGGACAAATGCAGGGGCGTCTGCATTTCAGAAATGATGATGAAGTTGCCCGGGCGCGCCGTGTGGGGATCGACAATCTTGATACAAAATATGATCTCCAGGGACTGGCATCAGGCCCCACAATTTTCTCCGCGACCGGTGTGACACAGGGCTCTCTCTTAGATGGGGTCAGAATATCAAAAGGCCTCGTTCATACACATACGCTCGTGATGAATTCTGTCGATAAAGCCGTTCAGAAGCTCCGCTCTGCCCGCCCTGTTTAATGGGCGAACCAAGCGCGCTTCTTGGCGTAGAAAGCTCTGTAAAGGGAAGAAAGTGGCTTAGCCGCGCGTCTCAGGCCGACGCCGAGGCGCTTTTATTGACGGCTGATATTTCACCCCTGACCGCGCAGTTGCTGGCAGGCCGAAATATCACCTCCGAGCAAATTGAGGATTTCCTAAATCCGCGGTTAAAAACTTCCCTGCCGAATCCGTCTGTGCTTGCGGATATGGATAAAGGCGTAGCGGCAATTTTTGATGCGATAGACCGAAATCGTAAGATTTGCGTATTTGCGGATTATGACGTTGATGGCGGTACATCTGCTGTTCAGCTTATTCGATGGGCGAGGGGGGTAGGTCAGGACTGGGGACTTTATGTGCCAGACCGCCTCTTAGAAGGGTATGGTCCCTCAGCGAAAGCATTTGAAAAGCTCAAATCAGATGGCACCGAACTTGTTATAACGGTGGATTGCGGTGCGGCGGCGACAGAGGCCTTGAACCATGCCAGTGAAATTGGTTTGGATGTGGTCGTAATTGATCATCACCTGATGGGCGACGAGGTTCCTGCGGCACTTGCCGTAATTAACCCGAACCGTACCGATGATACATCTGGGTTAGGCCACCTCGCAGCGGCCGGCGTGAGCTTTCTAACTGTCATAGCTCTTAACCGGGAAGCAAAACGGCGAGGCCTAACGCCAGCAGTAAACCCTTTAAGCCTATTAGGGCTCGCCGCACTTGGGACAATCTGTGATGTCGTGCCGCTCACGGGTTTAAACCGCTCAATTGTGGCTCAGGGGTTAAAAGTTCTTTCCCGCCGTGACGAGGCCGGAATCGAAGCTTTGGCTGACATTGCTAAACTGGCGCCGCCTTTCACTACTCAGGACGCTGGGTTTGGTTTTGGGCCGCGAATCAATGCTGGGGGACGAATTGGGGTGTCCTTTATGGGGGCAGAAATGCTTTCGACCGAAAACGCTCAATTAGCATATTCTCACGCAGCGGAATTAGATCGTGTCAATGCAGAACGCCGGGCTCTACAGGCGCAGATTCAAACAGAAGCTATGGAAGAAGCGCTAAAGATTTCGGATGATTCGCCCGTTATCATTGTCTCAATGAAAGATTGGCACGCTGGGATAATTGGTATTGTAGCGGGGCGAATCAAAGACCGTTTAGACAAGCCCTCACTTGTTATCGGGATAGATGATTCTGGGCTTGGAAAAGGCTCCGGACGTTCTATCAAGGGAGTCAATCTTGGCCAGGCTCTGTCAAAAGCCAAGGAGGAGGGACTGTTACTTTCAGGCGGCGGTCATGAAATGGCGGGCGGGTTGACGATAGAGCCCGATAAGATTGAAGCTTTCAAAACCTTTATGAATATTGAGCTAGGTCAGTCTGTGTCCGAAGCGACAGACCATAATACTTTAAAGGTGGATTCTATCCTTCACCCAAGGGCTGTTTCCCTTGAAACATTGGAAATGTTAAACAAAGTGGCGCCTTATGGAGCCGGCAACCCTACTCCTGCATTTGTTTTGCCAGATATGCTCATTACCTTCTCCGAACTTTTACGGGGAGGGCATGTGCGGGTCAGTGCCAAAAGCCGCGACGGCGTTTCTATCCGAGCGATGGCGTTTCGGGCAGATGAGACAGGATTAGCAGATTTGCTTTTATCAAAGGAGAATCAATCCCTTCATTTGGCGGGAAGACTGCAACGGAATGAATGGAATGGGAGAGTGTCTGCTGACTTTCATATAATTGATGCCGCAAAAGCAAATATGTGATTTTTTTAAAGCTCTCTGACTTTTTTGTAAAATAGGACTTGCGCCGCCATGCGCTCACTTCTATATCGCCCGAACACTGATAAGCGGTCCCTTCGTCTATCGGTTAGGACGCCAGGTTTTCAACCTGGAAAGAGGGGTTCAATTCCCCTAGGGACTGCCAATCAGTTTTTCTTCTAAATATTTTCGCTGTTGAGAATCGCTTTACTGATAAAGCGCTTTTCGTTTCCGATCCTATTGGATAAAGGGAACACATGAAAAATCTTCTCTTAATCTTTGTCCTTATTCTTACCACGGCGGCGAGCGCCACAGCCCAGACGAATCGCGACGATGTCGTCGATTTTGGAGCCCCGGTGCCGTTAGTGATCCAATCCGAATCAGGCTCTCATGAGTTTATGGTTGAAGAGGCCAAAACTCTCGATCAACAGGCTCGCGGAATGATGTTCCGCGAAGAAATGGGAGAAGATACTGGGATGATTTTCGAATTTGCAGAGCCTAAGCTTGCGACGATTTGGATGAAAAACACCGCAATCCCTTTGGATATCCTGTTTGTGCGCTCAAATGGCAAGATTTTGAAGATCGAACATATGGCGCAGCCTTATAAATTACGCAGCGCTTCTTCAGAGGCTGTTGTTGCCGCTGTCGTTGAGTTGAAAGGTGGCAGGTCCAATGAACTGGGGATTCGTCCCGGTGATGTGGTCGAACATGCATTTTTCCAGAATTCTGCACCATAATCGCTTGAATTCTGACGCAACGGCTTTAATAGGCTCCTCACCGTATGTCGGGGCGTAGCGCAGCCTGGTAGCGCATCTGTTTTGGGAACAGAGGGTCGCAAGTTCGAATCTTGCCGCCCCGACCACGGTATTTCAATAAAATCATTTTCAATCGTAAGTTTTTCCTAACGGTATAGGTGTATCATTTCTCCTGTCTTTGGAGATTCGTGACTATGCTGACAACATCACAGCCCGCACAATCGGCGGCGCCGCAATCGAATGAACAACATATCGAGATCGGTCGGATCATGAATGTTGGTTCTGCCACAGCGGTTATTTCCATTAATAAATCTCTGATTCGAAACAATCAGCTTCATCAAGCTCAAATTGGAACAATTCTCAAAATTTTGACAAGAGATTCAATTGTGGTGGCTATGGTTTCCTCCCTTAAAATTGGCTCTGCCGACGAGGAAGGAATGAATGATGGCTGTTTGGCCACGCTGAATATTTTAGGGGAAATCACTACAAACCCCACCACTCGTGCGACGAAATTCTTTCGGGGCGTAAGGTCTTTTCCTGTCCTGAATGCCCCCGTCTTTAATATGTCCCGTGCTGATTTGAAGTTGATTTTCGCGCGGGAAAATTCTTCTTGTATTGAAATTGGCCGTTTGCAGCAGGACAACTCCATCGTCGCAAAAGTCAGAACGGATGATCTGCTTTCCAAGCATTTTGCCATAATCGGCTCAACGGGGTCAGGTAAATCCTGTACCGTTGCGCTCGTTCTGCAAGCTATCTTGAATCAAAGCCCCCAAGGTCATGTTGTTCTCTTTGACCCCCATAATGAGTATTCTAAAAGTTTCGGTAGCCGGGCGGAAGTCATCGATAGCGAATCTTTAGATATTCCGCTTTGGATGTTTGACTTTGTTGAAACTGTTGAATTACTGACCAGCGAAATTGAAGATCAGGCGAGGGAAGAACAGGAAATCCTTCACGATGTAATATTGAAGGCCAAAAGACTTTTTGACAGAGCGCGGCAAAATAACGACATCTCTTCGCAAGTTAAGCTCGATGATATTGAGGGCGAGTTACAACGCGCAACACATATCACGCTCGATAGCCCTGTACCTTATCGCATACGGGACGTCTCCAAACTCCTCGATCACTATATGGGCAAGTTAGAGAATAACTCCAACTTAGCCCCATACAAACGCCTTAAGCGCCGTATAGCTATGTTAGTCAGCGATCCACGTTATAGATTTATCTTTAAGAATCAGGCGTCTCCAAGGCCTATTGAAGAGATTATCGGTCGCATATTCCGAATTCCGGTAAGCAATAAACCTATTTCAATTCTTGATTTTTCCGGCATTCCATCCGAGGCCCTGAATATCGTCGTTAGTGTGGTTAGCCGTCTGGCGTTTGAGCTTGCAACTTGGTCGGAGCGGAAAATCCCGATTCTTTTAGTCTGTGAAGAAGCTCATAGATACATTCCTAGAGACAAGTCGCTTGGCTTTCATTCGACCCGGCGTATTATCGGCCGCATCGCCAAAGAAGGCCGGAAATATGGGGTTTCGCTCGGAATTATTTCGCAAAGGCCTTCAGAGCTTGAACCTTCTACCTTGTCACAATGCTCAACAATTTTTTCTATGCGTCTCTCAAATGAAATCGACCAAAATTTTGTAAAAGCGGCAGTTCCGGACGGGGCGGCTGATTTATTATCCTTCCTGCCTTCACTCGGAACGGCAGAAACTATGGTCTTTGGCGAGTCGGTTAATTTGCCCATGCGGGTAATTCTAAGTACTTTGGCTGAGGAATATCGTCCCCATAGTTCCAGCGCGAAATTTACGGACCTTTGGCAACGAGACACAACGTCTCCCGCATTTATGGAAACCGTTTTTGACCGATGGAGATCCCGTAGTTTGAACTCAGGGGAGTTACCTGCAGAAACAATCCAGACGCACGCTACGCAAAATCTAGATGGTCGACTTCTTCGCCCACCTCAGGCGCAGCAAGGCCAACTAAAAGCAAAACCACCTGCACAATCCGCTTCTACGCCAAGTGGGGGCCAAAATCAGGGTATAAGCGCGGTGGCGCGGCAACGTATTTTAGAAAGGGCTACCGCCAAGCCCCAAAGTCTCTCAGAAGTGAAAACAATGCTGAACTCTGCCTTTAATCGGGATATGTGATTTACAGCGCGTCTTGATCTGGTATGACGATGACGTTGTTTCTGAAACGGGTTTAGTCGCATGTTTGCCAAAATTTACCAGCCAAATCCTTCTGCTATGACGTCTGGTCGGGCAAAAACTCATCATTGGTTGCTTCAATTTGAAACCAAGACGTCAACGATTATAGATCCACTGACAGGGTATAATCGCTCTGTGGACCCTAGATCCCAAGTTGAACTGAAATTCGACACACAAGAAGAGGCAATTGCCTACGCCAAGCACAATAATATTCCGCATCGCGTGATGGACACTCATTCTACAAGTCGTATTCCTCGTTCCTATGCGGATAATTTCAGCTATGACCGTAAATTACCTTGGACACATTAAATAGACTCATTAAGACACGTTTGTGAAATGGGGATCCATAGCTCAACTGGATAGAGCAGCCGCCTTCTAAGCGGCAGGTTGCAGGTTCGATTCCTGCTGGGTCTGCCATTTTCTAGTAATTTCTTTGGTCATGGCGCTTCGCTTTATTTGAAATACGCATCGAGAAATTCGATGAAGGCGGGCCAATCTTCTTCCATCCCCCATGTATGACCGTTGCATCCAGAATGACAAATCATCTCATAGGGCAGATCGGTAATGTAACTGCCAAAGAAAAATCTAATATGGAGTTTAGAAAACTTTTGCCCGAACATCTTATAAAATCTCCCTGAGGAAGCATGACCCAAGTGATTGGTACAACGACTTTGTTCGGACAGAAATTTTGCAATATTATATCCGGTGCACTTAACTCCTCTACCGCTGGACAAATACAATATGGAAGGTCCGTGTTGACCGCCCATACCCGGCTTTTACTGCCCATTCGGTAACAATATCGCCTGCTGCATTAATAGATGCGGACCGCTGGAAGATAGTTGAAGACCAATTAAAACGAGAACGAAAACTTCAAACCGAAAACGTTTTAGTTTGAGAAAAACACTATATTAATGCAGTTCGCTCAGAGCTTGTTCTATATCCTCTCTGAGGTCATCAACGTGTTCCAGACCACAGGCAAAACGGATCAGCGGACCGGGGAATTTTTCTCCTTCTGAGCGCCTTAATTGTGGATCGCACTGGATCGCCAAACTTTCAAAGCCGCCGTAAGAGTAACCGATCCCAAAGAGGTTAAGCGCATTGATAAAGGCTTCGACCTTTTTGGCCGTTGTTTTTTGAGCGACGACGCTGAAAATGCAACCGCTACCAGTGAAATCCCGTTTCCATATTTCATGATCCGGATGACTATTGAGCGCTGGATGGAGAACAGTTTGAATTTCCGGACGCTCGACTAGCCATTGAGCGAGGGAGAGAGCTGTCGCTTCCTGTTGTCGAAAACGCGGCATGATACTCCGGAAGCCTCTTAGAATTTGATACGCATCATCCGGCGAACTTGAATTACCTAATAACTTCGCCGTCTTTGATATTTGTTGACAGGTTTCCTCATCGGCAGAGACGGCGGCCCCAAACATGATATCGCTATGTCCACCGAAATATTTCGTTGCCGCATGACAGGAAATATCAACGCCAAGCAAAAGCGGAGATAAAACGATACCTGCCGCCCAAGTATTGTCTATGAGTGTCTTTACGTTTTTGGCTTTTGCTACTTTAGTTATTGCTGGAATGTCCTGAATTTCAAAAGTAAGTGATCCGGGGCTTTCAAGAATAATGAGTCGTGTATTTTCCTGAATTAGACGTTCTATTTCTCCGCCGATATGAGGGTCATAAATATCAACTGAGACGCCCATATTTGTTAGCATTTGCAGACAAAACCCTCGCGTCGGGCCATAGGCTGAATCTGTCAGCAAGACGTGATCTCCGGATTTAACCTGTGATAGTATAGGAACTGTACAGGCCATCAGTCCGGACGGGAAAAGAGTTGTGCCGACGCCGCGTTCCAAATGGGTGAACATATCACAGAGTTGATCATGAACGTCTGCGCCGTGCCGTCCATACCCTCTTACATCTGAACGGTAGAGGTCTGCCGCATCATTGAATAACAGAGTTGAGGCGCGCGTGATGGAGGGGTTGACGGCCGTGCCCAATCCGGCCTTGGGTCGGGCGAGGTGAGTAAACTGAGTTTCTTTTTTCATATTGTTTCAATCGGATGTTCGGAAGCGCCATATTCTGCCCAAGAGCCAGTATATACGGAGACATCTTTAAACCCAAGATGTTCAAATATAACAGCTAGAGCCGCGGCAGTGACGCCGGAGCCGCAAGTTGTGATGACCGGAGCGCTTGCGTCAATGCCTTTATCTTTCAATATTTGGCGGATTTCATTGTCTTCCAACAGCTCGCCTTGAGCTGTTTTCAAACAGCTAATTGGCAAGTTGAGAGAGCCTGGAATATGGCCGGATCGAAGACTTTCTCTCGGCTCCGGCATCTCTCCTGAAAATCGTCCGGCAGGACGCGCGTCGATAATTTGCACGCCTGAGTCAACCGCCTTAAGAATCGTCTCAAGGGAGACCCCTTTGACCGCAGAATTTGAAATTTCATAATCGCTCTTAGGGGGATTTTTTTGATGGTGTTCGGCAGTTTTATATCCTGCTCCAATCCATGCGGGAAGTCCGTCTCGCAATATAGAAACTTTTTTATGTCCGATTGTCTTGAAGGACCACCAGACCCGGGCTGCAGAGAAATAACCCTCTTTATCGTAAACAATAATATGATTTTCGGCGCTTATCCCTAGCTCTTCGGCCATGGACTTTAGCTCTTCCTTTGGCGGATAGGACGCTCCGAGCAGAGTTTTGGATTTCAGAAAACCAAGGTCAAAGAATCTTGCTCCTGGGATGGCGCCGGCGGGATAATTGGGATCGCTTCCCGGTACATTCCAAGTCGCATCTAAAACCCGCAAATTTGGGTCCGAGATATTTTCAGACAGCCATTTAACGTCAACAAAATAAGGAGTCTTATCTGTTTCTAGCATAGCCAGTTCGGTACAGGTAAATTCCGCTCTTTCAAAAAATCAGGATTATAGATTTTAGACTGATAGCGCTGACCATAGTCACAAAGAATAGTCACAATGGTATGACCCGGACCCAAGTCCCGCGCCATGTGGATTGCTCCGGCAATATTTATTCCGGACGAGCCCCCAAGACAGATACCTTCGAGTTGGTTGAGCTCAAAAATTATCTGAAGCGCTTCGGTATCTTCAATCTGATAAGCGTGGTCGACCTCTATACCTTCCAGGTTCGCCGTGATTCGGCCTTGGCCTATACCTTCTGTGACTGAGTCTCCATGACTCTCCAATTCGCCTGTTTTATAATAAGAATACATTTTTGAGCCGAGAGGATCAGCCACACCTATTTTTACAGAGGGCTTTAAACTCTTTAAGGACAAAGAAATGCCGCCAAGTGTTCCGCCTGTACCCACAGCGCAAATAAAGCCATCTACATTTCCGTCCGTTTGTTTGAAAATCTCCGGCCCGGTGGTATCAATATGGGCCTGCCGATTTGCAATATTGTCAAACTGATTGGCCCATAGCGCCCCGTTAGGTTCCGTTTTTGCAAGCTCTTCGGCCAAACGTTGTGACGTATGAATATAGTTGCCGGGGTTGGAGTAGGGCACCGCGTCAACTTCAATAAGCTCGGCGCCTAAAAGTTTCACAGAATCCTTTTTTTCTTGGCTTTGAGTTCGAGGCATGACGATCTTACAGCGATAACCGAGTGCCGAACAGACCATTGCCAATCCGATACCTGTATTCCCAGCGGTGCCTTCAACGACAACGCCGCCGGGGCTCAAAGTGCCTTGGTCTTCAGCGTGGCGTATAATGGAGAGAGCGGCGCGATCTTTGACCGACTGGCCGGGGTTGAGAAATTCTGCCTTGCCCAGAATATTGCAGCCCGTCATGTCAGAGGCCTCCTTCAATCGAATGAGAGGGGTATTTCCGATAAGGTCTAAAACAGACTGGGCAATCATGTTGATCTCCAAATATTACTTGGCTTTGAAATGCCTGATTGAACAGGTAAAATCCACCGCTTTATAGCCAAATTTCCAAATCTCTCGAGGGTGTGATGTGGGACTTAATTTTGCCCATCCGTATTTCTGGGGGTCACATCCACCACTTCGCCAATGGGGCTTTCTTCAATTTCCTGAACTTCAAACCCGTCCAAGAGTTTTGCGCGGCGGGGGAGTACATTGTCTTCAATTAGCGACTCAACTCTTTGCATCGCATTCAGTCTTAAGTCTTCATAGAACAGGTTGGAGGGAAGGGTTCTGAATTTCCCGCCCACTTTCAGAGGACGACGAAGCGATCTTGAACGCGGCTTATCGATTAAAAGCAGACCGTCCTGACATTGCGCACCGACTTGACGGGGTAAGGGGGCTGGACGGGTTTCAAGATCAAGGCCCTCGGCTGCAACGCCGCCTTTGTGTAAACGTGCCGGAGCATAATCTTCACTCTGCGTCCACAAAAGAGGATTCACGCAAATAAGGGCTTGGCCTTCAACAGAACTATATTCTTCGCCATCATACGCTAATAGCCGGGAGCCAAAACGCTCTGCAATATTGCCTTCATCCGGAGCAAAGGCTCCGAAAGCAACGATACATCTTGATTGCGTCGCCGTTTGGCAAACCTCGATGCCTTCCATTGGTCCTTCCAAAAGACTCTTCGTCAGGGGGTAGTTGATAATATAAGCAACAGCGAGCCGTTTGAAATTTTCTTCATTTCCGGGCCCGGAAAAGAAATCCGCCAAGAGACGTTGGACATGACTAGCTCCTTGATTATGCCCTACCAGAACAATGGGCCTTTCAGGTGGAGAGTTTTTAAGAAACAGTCGGAAGGCCCGTTTCACATCTTGATAGGCAAGATTTTGCGCCATGCGGGCATCTTCTCGCTGCGTCATATAGGCGTAAAGAGAGGCCTGTCTGTAAAAGGGTGCGAATAATCGCCCAGAATCTGCATAGGGGGTCACATAATTTGGCCTGACGATTCGTTCGAGTTTACGTTTTCTTTTCAGGTCATCACTTGGCAAATTCCAATGTTTCCCGCCGCGATAAACGCTCGGAACAACAACAAAAACATCGCCTTTAGACGAATGTTCGAAACTGTCTTTTGATAAATCCGGAAGAGATAACCAGGCGTCCTTTTGGTCGTAATTAGGGGGTGTTGGTCGCTTATAGGTTTGGAAAGGTTGTCCAGGATCTTGAATATGCTGAAAAATATCGTCGCGATAAAGATATACCAATGTAAGCGTCATTATCAAAAGACTGACAAGACCGATAATGGCGGTTTTCATGCGCATATGATTTCCCTTTCCTGATTTGGGTCTATATCCTAGTTTGGGCGCCCCGTAGAGGGTAATTACCATGCAGTAACGCTAGAAAAGCGGAGAGCGGCCCATGACTGAAGAGTCAGTCGAAAAATCTAAGAATAGGCTTTTTCCAAATCGCTTCAAGGGACGGGGAAGAATTGCCAGATTCGCTTTCTTGAAATTCATTCGAAATCGTCTTCTAACAGGCGTCATCGTGGCGTTACCGATATTTGTCACTGTTTGGGCGATTACAGCCTTTATCCAATTTATCGACACTTCGGTCTGGAAGTTTCTCCCGGCCTCTATCAATCCAAAAATTCAATTTGGATATGATGTCTGGGGTTTGGGGCTTATTATTGCTGTATTGGGCCTCATCATATTGGGGTCATTGGCCTCCAATTATTTTGGCTCAGCTCTCCTGCGCCAGAGTGAACGTCTTTTAGCGCGCGTTCCCATCGTCCGAAGCGTTTATTCTTTCGTGAAACAAATCGTCGTCATGGTCGCAGAGCAGAGAGATAAAGCCTTTCAAGAGGTCTGTTTGATAGAGTATCCGAAAGCCGGTATTTGGGCGATTGGATTCATAACCACAGATTTACAAGGCGCGCCTGAACGCACGCTCGGCCCTGGCTATGTTTGCGTCTTTGTCCCGACTACGCCCAATCCGACATCAGGGTTTCTGCTTTTTTCAAAACGCGAAGATATCAAAGTTTTGGATATGTCGCCGGAAGAGGGGGCAAAAATGATTATTAGCGGCGGAATGGTTTCCTCGAATGAAGATCCGTCTGTCTATAATCCGAACCATGTGAAAAGTAAGACCCATCCCAGCGGCAAAATGATTCTCTAACTATCCGGCCCGCATCAAGGCAATGCCGTAATCCTGCTCAAACAGGAAGAGCAAATCCCGTGCTGCCTTACCTCGGATGGATTTAAGCTCAGGATCATTTTTCACTAAAAGCCGCGCGTCCTGAACAGCAGTTTCCAATAGAGATTTATGCTTGTCGAGGTTGGCAAACGCATAATCGGGAAGGCCGCTTTGCCGTGCTCCTAAAAGATCTCCTGAGCCTCTGAGTTCCCAATCTTTTTCGGCAATCATAAAGCCGTCCTCTGATTCCCGCATAATTTCCAACCTGGCTTTGCCGCTTACAGACAGAGGACCCTTATACAGGAGCAAACAAGAGGATTGTTTGTCTGAACGACCGACACGCCCTCGAAGTTGATGAAGTTGCGCAAGTCCAAATCGTTCGGCGTGTTCAATCACGATAATTGTAGCGTTCGGGGCGTCTATTCCGACCTCAATCACTGTCGTTGCTACAAGAACTTTATAACGCCCCGCTTTGAAATCATTGGAAATTTGCTCTTTTTCCTGTCCGTTCATTCGGCCGTGAAGGAGCCCCACCTTGTCCCCATATATGGCCGTGAGCTGTCGATGCCTGTCTTCGGCGGAGGTGAGGTCTATCAACTCGCTTTCTTCAACCAGAGGACAAACCCAATAGACTTGATTTCCTTCATTTACCTGACGGCCGATACTATCAATCACATCATCGAGCCTTTGAAGCGGCAATATTCGCGTTTCAATCGGCTTTCTTCCGGCAGGCTTTTCGTCAAGTTTTACGCTATCCAGATCCCCGTAACTCGTCAGAGCAAGTGTGCGGGGGATTGGAGTCGCCGTCATAACGAGGAGGTCGGGGGCCTGTCCCTTATTCGCCAAACGAAGACGGTCCCGCACCCCAAAACGGTGTTGTTCATCAATAATGACCAGCCCCAAATCTTTAAATGTCATGGTGTCCTGAAAAAGAGCATGTGTGCCAACCACCACATCTATATATCCGGCTTCCAGTCCGGAATTTAGGGCCTGCCTGGCTTTTCCTTTATCCCGCCCCGTAATCGCTTGAACGGTCAGCCCTGCAGGTTCAAGGAGAGCGCTAAGGGTAACGGCGTGCTGGCGAGCCAAAATTTCGGTCGGCGCCATAAGGGCGGTCTGCACTCCTGCTTCCGCCGCATAGGCCGCAGCCAAAGCCGCAACAAAAGTTTTTCCGGCTCCCACATCACCCTGCAGAAGCCGCGCCATTCGAAAAGGCGACTGCATATCTTCTTTTATAAGTTCAAAGGCGCGTGATTGCGCCCCGGTAGGGTCAAAAGGAGCGGCTTTTAAAACGTCTTGGACATAATGGCCCTCATGCTGGAATTTCCGCCCATGCGCTCGTCTTGTACTTTCCCGGACTAGGGCAATTGCGAGCTGCTTGGCAAAAAGTTCATCATAGGCAAGACGGCGCCTTATTGGGCTTTCTGCATTAATATCAACGGCGTAGGTTGGTTTATGAAGTGCTTTTAGACTTTCCTGAAATCCACTCCAATTCTGCTGGATTACAAAAGAGTGATCTAGCCATTCTCCCAAATTTTGCACAGTTTCAAAGACAGAAAGGGCAGCGCGGACCGTTTTGCCCGCGATTTTCTGCGACAGACCTGCGGTAAGCGGATAGAGAGGCTCTATAAGGGGGAGCGAGTCAGCCTTTTGAGGATCCAACACATAGTCAGGATGGGTCATTTGAAGCTGGGCGTTAAAACTCTCCGTTTTACCTGAAATTAGCCTCTCCGTACCTTTCGGAAAGAGGTGTTCCATTTGCGGAGCGCGGGCTTTGAAATAGATGATTTCCATTTCCCCGCTATTATCATAGACGGTGATCCTATAAGGTCGGTTTCGGTTGGAAGGGGCTTTATGAGACCCGACTGTCACGAGAAATGTCCCCACTTCACCGGCTATAGCATTCGCAATCCCCGGTCGATTAGAGCGGTCGATCGCTCCGGTCGGAGCGGTTAGAAGTAAATCTTTGATTCGCCCGCCCATAGCTCGTTCGAGTAAAGAAGCCGTCTTTGGCCCGACACCTGATAGCGTCTGGATATCCGCAAAGAGCGGGAAAAGGTGCTGCGGACGGGCGGCGGACATGAAAGGGTTTTGACGCGACAAAACAGTCGAGGCAAGACCGCATTGTCACCGTGACAGCTCTGATTATTTCCGCTACAGCGCCGCCATGCTAGATGCCCGTCGAAAACGTCTTGTTTACCGCGCCAATTATCGTGGTTTTAAAGAAGCTGACCTGATTTTAGGCGGCTTTGCCAAAGCGCATATTGAAACCCTGTCAGACGAAGAAATCACCATGTTTGAAGACCTTCTAGGTGCAAAAGATCATGATATTTACGGGTGGATTTCTGGAAATTTGGCTGTGCCTGCTCATTATGACACGTCTCTTTTAACCCGCATTCGACAGTTCGACCCATCCTCATAGATCATGCAAATTCAGTTAAACCGATATACAGGGCCAGAGAAGTCTCTGACAGCCGCGGGTTTGCCGGAGGGCGCGGACGCGCTTGTTTTCTGCAAGGCTGTAAAACAAAGAGGCGGTAGGGGCGTGTTTATCGCCCGGGATGATACACGGGCGGCCTCTTTCACAGCGGCTTGTCGGTATTTTGCTCCTGACATGGTCGTTCTGAATATTCCGTCTTGGGATTGCTTGCCTTACGACCGAATTTCCCCAAGTCGATCACTTGCTGCAAAACGCGCGGCGGCTCTGTTTACTCTGGCGACTTTATCACCGGAGACACAGTTGATAGTTGTCACAACTGGTAGCGCCGCCATGCAAAAGGTTCCTCCGCGTTCTGCTTTAGCGGAAGCCGGATTTCAGGCTGTTTCCGGCCAGACTGTTCGACGTGAACAATTACAATCTTATTTGGATCACAATGGATATTCCCGCGCCTCGACCGTGATGGAAGCTGGGGATTACGCCATTCGAGGCGGGATTATTGATATTTTCCCACCGGCATTGAAAGACCCGATTCGTCTGGACTTTTTCGGTGACGAATTGGAAAGCCTTCGGTCTTTCGACGTTTCAACTCAGCGAACGACTGACACGTTAAAGCAAGTGCAACTTGCTCCTGTCAGCGAAGTATTTCTTTCTGATGACGCTATAAGCCTGTTCCGCACGAGTTATGTTGCTGCTTTTGGCGGTGGCATTAGCCGCGATCCTACTTACGCCGCCGTAAGTGATGGTATCCGCACGCAAGGAATAGAACATTACCTGCCGCTTTTTCATTCCCATACGGAAACATTATTTGACTATGCTGGCCCGGACGCTCTTTATGCCTTTGACGGCCTCTTGAACGAAGCTCGAACGGAACGCTGGGACACTATCGAAGACTTCTTTTCTTCCCGTAAAGAACATGCTGAAGCACGCGACACAGGGTCTGGAAACCCTTCAAAAACCGCAGGACTTTACCGCCCATTGGAGCCCTCGCGGCTTTATCTGGATGAAGAAGAATGGTCTAATCTGACCTCCCCACTTTTGGTCAGGAGCCATTCCGTTTTCCGTCCCGCCGATGCCGAAAACCTAATTGATTTTGGCGGACGGGTGGGCCGCAACTTCTCTCCAGAACGACGCACAGAAGGCGCAAATGTATTTGAGGCCGTCAAAGCTCATATCGAGACTCTAAAATCCGAAAAGCAAAAAGTGCTTATCGCGGCTTGGTCAGAGGGATCTCTGGATCGACTTGGCAATGTCTTTGAAGATCATGACTTTCCGCTGCCCCAACTGGCGCGTGGCCCAGAAATATATGACAGGCCGGCAGGAACAGCGTGGCGAACAGTTCTACCGATAGAGCAGGGTTTTATTATCGACGGCCTAAGCGTAATTTCTGAACAAGACGTTCTGGGTGATCGCTTGGTTAATCGTGGCCGGAAGCGCAAAGCTAAAAACTTTATTTCGGACGCCACAGCGATGCAGCCCGGCGATCTCATTGTCCACATTGATCATGGCTTAGGACGATATCTGGGTCTCAAGACTTTACAAGTCCAAGACGCGCCCCATGATTGTCTGGAACTGGAATATCATGGCGGGGCAAAGTTGTTTTTGCCTGTCGAGAATATTGAACTTTTATCCCGATACGGATCAGCAGCTGAAGGGGCCGTGCTAGACAAACTTGGCGGTGTGGCATGGCAGTCTCGGAAAGCCAAAGCCAAGAAAAAGCTTAAAGACCTTGCGGCCGGGCTGATAAAAATTGCGGCCAAACGGGCTATGCGTACAATAGACCCTCTGAATATTGATAGCGGAGCCTATAACGAATTTGCGGCTCGTTTCCCCTATGTCGAAACGGACGATCAGCTCAACGCCATCCAAGACGTTTTCACGGATCTGGAAAGCGGACGACCTATGGATCGTTTGATTTGCGGAGATGTCGGGTTTGGTAAAACCGAAGTTGCCTTGCGCGCCGCATTTGCTGTCGCCATGAGCGGGCGGCAAGTCGCCATAATTGCGCCGACCACTATTCTTTCGCGGCAGCATTATAAAACCTTTTCGGCCCGCTTTAAAGGGTGGCCGGTACGTGTCAGGCAATTATCCCGACTCGTTTCAACCAAAGAGGCAATGGCGGCGAAGGAGTCCCTCTCTAATGGGCAATGCGATATTATCATCGGTACACATGCCTTGCTCGCCAAAACCATTAAATTTTCCAATCTAGGTCTTGTTATCGTTGATGAAGAACAGCGTTTCGGTGTTCAGCACAAAGAGCGTCTGAAAGCGCTTCGGGCCGATGTTCATATGCTTACGTTAACCGCGACACCTATTCCCCGTACGTTGCAAATGGCCCTTTCCGGCATTCGCGATCTATCCTTGATTGCAACGCCGCCTGTTGACCGTTTGGCGGTTCGAACTTTTGTTATGCCGTTTGACGAGATTTCGATCCGTAAAGCGCTGCTCAGGGAGCGATATAGAGGTGGGCAGTCCTATTTCGTCGCTCCGCGTATTGCTGATATTCCGCGTATCGAAGAGTTTATGAGAGCTTCTGTGCCAGAAGTCCGTTACGTCATAGCTCATGGCCAAATGGGGGCAGGGGCACTCGAAGATATTATGAATGCTTTCTATGACGGCGAATATGATGTGTTGATCTCGACCTCGATTATTGAAAGCGGAATCGACATACCTTCAGCCAACACAATGGTAGTCTATCGCGCAGACCGATTTGGACTAGCTCAGCTTTATCAAATGCGGGGCAGGGTCGGGCGCTCTAAAATTCGCGCCTATGCATATCTGACTATGCCGGATGAGCATGTAGCAACGAAAGAAGCGTTGCAACGTCTGAAAATTCTGCAATCTCTCGACACATTGGGCGCTGGTTTTACTTTGGCGAGCCATGATTTGGATATGCGGGGCGGCGGTAATCCTCTAGGCGAAGAACAATCCGGTCATATGAAGGAATTGGGCGTTGAGCTTTATCAACATATGCTTGAAGAGGCAGTTGCTGAGTTACGCGATGATGAAGCGGCCAGTGATCAGGGCTGGACGCCGCAGGTAAATGTCGGTGTCGCTATCCTTATTCCGGAGGGGTATATCGCAGACCTGAACCTTCGCCTTACGACCTATCGCCGGATTGCGGATATTGAGGACGATGAAGGTGGTAACGCCTTAATGGCGGAATTGATTGATCGGTTTGGACCGCTTCCGGACGAGGTTAGATCGCTCTTTGAAGTTATGCAAATCAAACGCTTATGTCGTAAGGCTCATGTCGAAAAGGTGGATGCAGGCCCCAAAGGACTTGTTCTGTCCATGCGTCACTCAGATATAAAGGATCCTTCTGTCATTATGAATGCAATCACCCAAAATAGTGGCTGGCGATTGCGTCCGGATCAAACCATTTTAGTTATGGGCAATTTCGAGAATGCAAAACCTCGTGTCAGAGGCACGAAGCGGGCAATTGAAGCTTTAATAAATTAAGCAATTTGCCTGTCGTATTACGCGGATGCCTCCAAAAAGTTTCGTGTAGGACCTTGCTGCAAGTCGGACATCAATCGATCGATTGTAAAATTGCTGTTTTCATGCGGCATCGCTTCGGCAATCGCATAATCAATTGTGAGCGTCAGCGGAGAGTTTTGCGATCCGCCTTCAAAAGCTGTACACGCGACCAAACCTTTGACTCGTTCCAGTACCACTTTTGCTTCTGCTTCATTTGATCCCGGGAACATGAGCAAATATCGGTCCGGATCATATGCGGCGACTGAATCCTGCATTCGAACGAGGTTTTTCAACATTTGGCCGAATTGCAATAACGCCTTATCGGTGTGTTTCTCTGAGACATCATCGGAGCAGCAAAGATGTAATTTTACCGCCATAAACGTCACGGGTTGTTTAATCTTATGATTGGATCTGACGACCCGTTCAGCGTGACGCTCCATAAAGAGGTTTGTGAAACAACCGCTTTTTTCACAAATGGAATTATTCCCACCAAGTGAGTCAAATTCCTCTTTCAAATTGTCATGGAGACGATGGTAGTTGGCGAGCTCCAAAATGCGGCCGCTAATTTCCTTCACATCAGAATTCACATTTATAATATCACGAGCGCCGTAACTATGCGCTTTTTGCGAATATTCAAATTCATCAGAGTTTACCAAGAAGAGCGTAGGGATGTGAAAAAGCCGTGCATTGCGCCGCATGGTTTCCGAAATCGACAAGGCCGGCTCTGGGTGGTCGAGCGCATTCATGACCACCGCGTCAAATTTGGTCTCGTGGAGATAGTCAAAGGCGCTAAAAGAAGTGAACGCTGCTACTGTTTCTACATTTTTGCTTTGTAGGGCATTAATTATAACCATAAAACCTGGAGAGGCTTGCCCAATAAAGAGGATTTTAAATGGGGGGTGTTCTCCATCACCCTCAATCGTGACCCTCTGACCGAAATCTTTTTCTAAGGTTCTAACCCGAAGTTTTATTTCTCGTTCCATAGCACCGAGACGTATCAAAGAATTCACGCGATTGGCGATTTGAGAGGCGTGAACGGGCTCAACAAGAACCGTATCAAAAAACGTATCTGTATGAATGTGGGGGATGGGTGAAACGCCGATAACAGGAATGTCGTGAGGCGCGTAATGTGACTTTAATATGCGGATTATACCCGCAGATTTGTCCATAAATTTTGTAAAATAGCAGATAAGCGCCACAGGCGCGCGGCGAGGCGTCGCTGAGAGAGTCTTTCCGTCATAGAACGATATTTGGACATCATAACGGAGCTGACGCAGTTCCGTAGCTAAACCTTTAATCTTTTCGACTGAATCCGTAGCGATCAGAATACGCGGAATAGGTGTTCGAAGCGGGGCGTCGGAAGTTTTTTCAAGACTTTGAACCGATTTGGACATGCCCGAAGGCTATGCCCAAATACTTTCTTCTCTCTTAACCGCAATGACCTGAAAGTGAATAAAGCCCTCTGCCTTAGAATTTACCAGCCACAAGTCCTGTCACTATTGCGCTCTTCCAGATAAGATTGCAGAGGTTCGAAATATTCAAGCATTGCAGAACCGTCCATTTCGCGGGATCCGGTAAAGGCTTCAAGAGCCTCAGGCCAAGGTTTTGACGCTCCCATTTCCAACATGGCATTAAATTTCTCACCGACTTCCTGATTGCCATATACCGAACAGCGGTGAAGTGGCCCTTCAAAGCCAACAGCGTCACAAGCTGCTTTATGGAACTGGAATTGCAAAATATGAGCTAGGAAATAACGCATATAGGGCGTATTCCCCGGAATATGGTATTTTGCTCCGGGATCAAATGCATCGGCTGGACGAGGCGCCGGGGGTTTCACGCCCTGATATTCCTCCCGTAACGCCCACCAGCCCTCATTATAATTAGCTGGCGTCAATTCGCCGGAAAAAACTTTCCACCGCCATTGGTCAACCATTAGGCCGAAGGGAACGAAGGCTACTTTGTCCATAGCCTGACGCATCAATAGCGCCAAATCAGCCTCTTCACCAGGAACTTTGCTTTCGTCAAGCAAACCAATTTTTACGAGATATTCCGGTGTGATAGAGAGGGCTATCATATCGCCAATCGCTTCGTGGAAACCATCATTTGCGCCGTTACGATAAAATACAGGCTGATTTTTATAAGCGCGTTGATAAAAATTATGTCCTAATTCGTGATGGACGGTCGAGAAATCCTCGCCATTGACCTTGGTACACATTTTGATGCGGATGTCGTCTTTTTCATCAATATCCCAAGCAGAAGCGTGGCAAACAACCTCGCGGTCTTCTGGTTTTGTTATAAGAGACCGCTCATAAAACGTCTCAGGCAGTGGCTCAAAGCCCATAGAAGTGAAGAATTTTTCCGCTGTTTGAACCATTTTCAAGGCATCATAGTCATTATCTTCCAGAAGCTGAGTTGTATCCACGCCTTCAGCGGCCCCTTCCGGGGCAACCGCCTCATAGACATTGCCCCATTGCTGAGCCCACATATTTCCAAGTAAGTCGGCTCGGATAGGCTCGTCCAAAGGCACAACCTCATCACCATATTTTTTATTTAGTTCTGCGCGAACATTGCAATGAAGCTGATCATAAAGAGGCTTTACTTGTTCCCAGAGACGGGTTGTTTCCGCGATGAACTCGTCAGCATCCATATCATAGCCGCCGCGCCACAATGCGCCGGCATCTGCGTAGCCTAACTCTTGAGATCCCTCATTCACGATCTCGACCATACGTGCATAGTCATCCTTCATAGGCACCGAGATTGTGCGCCATCCTTCCCAAATCGCTTGTAATACTTCAGGATCATCAGATTCCGCAATAATGTCACTGGCTTCTGTAAGCGTGATCATTTCACCTTCATACTCAAACTTTCCAGTCCCATAAGCCGCATTCAGACCCGTCATAATCTCAGAAAGTTCTTTAGCCGCACCTTGGCGCTCCGGGGCCGGAAAGTTTGAAGCGCGCTTTAAACCGTCCATTTTGCGGCGCATATCATCAGGTAAGCTAAGACCGTTGAATTGCTTTGCTTCATTCGCCAGTCGTGTATCCAACAAGGATGCCTGTTCGGAGGCTTTTGCGGCGAGCCAATTTGTATCTTCAGTGATAAAATTGTTGTTAACCCAATCGACGCGGGCTTGATACTCGTTCAGCGTGCTTTTCTCTTTTTCCGCATTTTCTAAAAACTCTTTGGCATCCTGCACTGTGACTTGATCCCCGCTAGGACTCGCCGCTTCAACCATTTTGTCCACATTATCTGATGGAATCTCGACAGAGTTGTTGCAACTGGCGATAGCTAAAGCCAACACACTTACGGCGGATGATAAAAACAGCTTCATTTTGTCCTCTTATATTTTTTTGTGCAGTTTATAGTTTAACTTCATTGCAGACTAATCTTGGCAAGCCAAACTTTTGCCTTATTCGTAAGCACTCCCGCAAGAAGGTCAATGCTGTCCATGTATTGTCGAAGAGTAATGAGCTAACGGAGCCAAATGATGTCATCAAAACCCGGACTGATCCTCGTTAATCTCGGCTCGCCGGATGCGCCGACGGCTCAGGCGACGCGAAAATATTTGTTTGAGTTTTTACATGACCCCCGGGTGATTGATACATCTCGTTGGATTTGGTGTCCTATATTGCACGGCGTCATACTGCGGGTGCGTCCGGCAAAGTCGGCCCGGGCTTATCGGTCAATCTGGAACGAGCCCGAATTTTCAGCTCAGTCCGACCTAGTTGATACGGCGCCGCTTGTCCGAATCACACAAGCGCAGGCGGCAGGGGTGCAGAATGTTTTTGAGGATTCAATTCTCGTAGAAACCGCTATGCGGTACGGTAATCCGTCTATTTCCTCCGCGATTAATACTTTGACGGCAAAGGGTTGCTCGCGAATCGCTATCCTGCCGCTCTATCCGCAATTTGCCGGAGCGACGACGGCTTCCGTCTTTGACGGGGTGGCAAAAGCCCTCAAAGACCGAATGGATATTCCGGAAATCCGGTTTTTAAGAAACTATTATGAGGAAGAAGGCTTCATAAAATGTCTGGCTGACAGTTTGCAAAATCATCTTGATACATTGGACTGGAAACCGGACGCGGTGCTGACATCTTATCATGGCCTCCCTCAAAGCTATGTAGATAAGGGTGATCCTTATCAGGCAGAATGCCTAAGAACGACAGAGCTTTTAAGAGACCACACAGGCTATGCTGAAAACTATCTCTATGCGACCTTCCAGTCACGCTTTGGGCCGAAAGATTGGTTGCGCCCATATACGGATAAAACATTGGAAAAACTGGCAAGGCAGGGCGTTAAAAATATCGCCGTCATGATGCCGGGATTCGCCGCAGACTGTCTTGAGACACTGGAAGAAATCAAGATTGAGGCCCGGGAGAGTTTTCTAAAGGCGGGCGGAGAAAACTTTACGGCTGTGCCATGCCTAAACAATCGGAGCGATCATATCGATTTCTTGGCTAATATTGCAAAAGACAAGCTCTTAAAAGGATGGCTTTAATTTCTCGAATATATCTTCGACAGATTGCTTTGGGTCGAGAATAAATTCGCTAGAAAGAACAGTATCAGCCAAAGCGTGATAACTTTTGGCACGCGCTTCCAAAAGCTTCGGGTAAGAATCTAAAACAGCGTCCTTATCCGACTGACCTGGCTCTTGTTCGAAATAACTTTTCCAAATGAGGGGTTTAGGCTGCTGGAAATACTGCAACTTCAATCTTTCTAAAGTGTCCTTTGTTGCCTGAATATAAACAACGTAATGTGTACGTCTGAGTTCTTTTAAAACGTCGTCTCCAGTATAAATGACGCTGCCCGTAGTATCGAGAATCATATTGGAGGCGTTTATGCCAAGCGCTTTTTGAGTGGCCATTGTTTCAAGGCCAATGGATTTGTCTTCGCGCTCTGAATACCCTTGTGAATAAGGCTGGCCTTGCCATTCGGCAAAGCTGGCCATGTCGTCATGACCCAATTCTTCCCAGATCAATTTATCGACTTCGACAAGGGTAAAATCAAATTGGCTTGCGATGCGCTTGGCGGTGTAGCTTTTGCCGATGTTCGACATACCTATAAAAGCCAGGCGCAAATTCCCTGAATTATATCTGGTTTCGAATTCTGCGAGGCTCAGTTTCACTTTTTACCCGAGAAAGTCTGACAGGGAGTCGAGAGTAGGGGCGAGGGAGGTCACGCGTTTCTCCTGTTTCATGGCTTTAGCCAAAGGTTCGGGCAAGTCGATTTTAGCATCGATAATTCGCTCGACACTATCTGCAAATTTAGCTGGATGAGCGGTTGCAACCGTAACTTTGATGAATTCTCGCTCTACGTCTTTGGAAAAAGCTTCCATGGCCAAATGCCCGACAGCGGTATGAGGGCACATGACATATCCTGTCTTATTAAAGATACGGCGTAAATGACGTTCCGTTTCCTCATCCGAAAAGGAGGCTCCCCAACACAGTTCGGAGACTTTCTCAAAATCCTTGTCCAGAAGGTCAAGAATACGCGGGAAGTTGTTAGGGCGGCCTATATCCATCGCATTTGACAGGGTCGGGACAGAGGGGCGCGGGCGATAATTGCCCTCCTCAAGATAATCGACGAAAGGGTCATTGGCGTTGTTACCGACAACAAAGCGATCAATCGGGCCCCCCATTTTCTTGGCGATAATCCCGCCAGTAAGATTACCGAGATTGCCTGATGGAATAGAATAAACAATCGGCACTCCGGGATGGGCAGCCTTAATTTGTAACGAGGTCCAGAAATAATAAAAACTTTGGGGAATGACGCGGCCCACATTGATCGAGTTAGCCGACATAAGATTATGTTTTTTGCTTAACTCCTTGTTCGCAAAGGCATCTTTGACAAGTTGCTGGCAATCATCAAACGTGCCCTGAAGGCTGACGGCTTGGACATTGGAGTTATGATTGCCGATTGTACAAAGCTGTTGTTCCTGAACTTTACTGACTCCGCCTTCAGGATATAGAATAACGACCCGAATTCCATCCTGATCCAGGAACGCATCACCGACAGCGCCGCCTGTATCTCCAGACGTTGCAACTAAAATTGTGCGGGTTTGCCCTTTTGATTTCATCAATTCAGAGGCGGAGCGCCCCATAAACCGCGCGGCAAAATCTTTAAATGCCAGAGTCGGGCCGTGAAAGAGTTCAAGAATATACTCATTGGCGACTTCGGTCATAGCCGTATCTAACTCTTCTCCCTGAAGGGTTTTCATAGGAACCGGAAAATTATAAGCGTCCTCGCAGAGCAATTTTAAAGCTTCTTGGTCAAAGGCCCCGTCAATGAAATGCCGGGCCAATTCGGCCGCGCAGGCCCAGAAAGGTAATGCCCCCAGTTTCGCCGTTTCTTCGGGCGAGAAAAAGGGAAGATCGTCCGGCATCCATAAGCCGCCATCGGGCGCCAATGACGCTAAGAGAGCCTGACCAAAATCGGCTTTTACTGACGTATCAAGATGGGAATGGTAAGTCATGCGGGCTCAATAAAGCAGTTTTGCAGGGACGCAAGGATTTAGGAGAAGGTGACGCTCAGTATCTATAAGGCCTGAGTGCGCACCATATGGGCTAAAATGTTGACCATGGTTGCATGGGCAGGGGTGTCGCCCGAATTCGTGAGGCTATGTTCGAAGTCTCCCCGATAGCGGATTGTTTCGCCTGCTTTAGCGGTCCAGCGCTTTGATCCAATTTCGACCGTAACTTCTCCCTCAAGAATACTGAGGTTTTCTACCGAGCCGGCGGGATGGGGCGAACTTTTTAGAATGCCGCCGGGCTCGGCACGAAAGTCATACCATTGAACCCATTGCAACGTATCGACCGAGCCAATGATCCGCAGTTCACATAAACCGTCTTCGCTTTTCAGAAGTGGTATATCCTGCACAAATAGTTTTTCTATCAATACATCTTGGCTCTCATCCGCTGATACCATGGCCTCAACACTTGTTTTCAACGCGAGGCTAAGACGCGATAGTGTCGCCAATGAGGGATTGGTTTCATTTTTTTCGATCTGGCTGATCATGGATTTAGCGACTCCGGACATTTCGGATAATTCGCCAAGTGATAATTTGTCCGCTGTACGTAATCTCAGGATTGTTTGACCGAGTTTTTCAGATAATGCGTCGGTTTCCGGGCAATATTGTCGTTTTTGTCTGGCCATAGTCTTTCCTGTCTTGTCCTCACGCCTCTGTGAAGATTTACCGCAAACAATTTCCCGCTTGGACTAGATTTTGCTCACTTTGTTCTATATATAGAACGCTCAATCAAGGCAAGGGCCAAGAAGTGAGAGCTTCGGAACCTATTTAAACCAAAGGCGGAAGACATGCGTTACCTTCCCATACATGTAGAGACGAGAGGCGTTACAATCCGTGTTTTCGGCGGTGGTAAAACGGCCGAGTCTAAATTGCGCACTCTGATAAAAACTGAGGCACATTTAGAAGTCATTTCAGAGGACATAAGTTCAGAAATAGCCCGTTGGGAAGAGCTGAAACGCCTGACTGTCATCAAAAAGTCCTTCGAAGTGTCGGATATAGCCGGAGCCCGGTTAGTTTATGCTGCTAGCGAAGATGACGTTTTAAACGCGCAAATCGCTGATCTTGCTCGTGAGCAGGGTATTCTTGCCAATGCCGCAGATCAAAAATCTGCGTGTGATTTTATCACGCCGGCCTTGGTGGATCGTTCACCGGTTTTGGTTTCCATTGGTACAGAAGGCACGACGCCGGGGCTCGCCCGGGCTTTGAAAGCGGATTTAGAAAAGCGCCTCCCGTCTGACTTGGGAAAACTCGCTTTACTCACAAAAAAGCTTAGAGCCAAAGTTAAAATGCATTTGCCGGTTCTGTCAGACCGGCAGACTTTTTGGGCGAATATTTTTGGAGGAAAAGAGCTCTCTAATCAATTAAGGAAAGACCCTAAGACATTTACTGAAGCTGTTGAAAACGCACTATTAAATCAAAAAGAAGTGAAAGCCGGTCAGGTGACGCTCGTCGGGGCTGGGCCAGGAAACCCTGACCTGCTGACTTTTGCCGCGCAACAGGCTCTTCACAGTGCAGATGTCATTATTTATGACCGTTTGGTGAGCCAAGAGGTTTTAGAGTTAGGACGACGCGAAGCTGAGTATATTTATGTCGGAAAAACACCGAACGGCCCATCCGTCACACAAGATGATATAAATGCTTTATTGATCGAGAAAGCCCGCAAGGGACTTCATATCGTTCGCCTCAAAGGCGGTGACCCGCTTATTTTCGGTAGGGCGGATGAAGAAATCACTGTGTTACATAATGCGGATATAGCCTACCGCATTGTCCCCGGAATTACGGCGGCGGCCGGCGCGGCGGCAGAAATCGGGGTGTCTCTGACGACACGCGGTAAAAATTCGTCTGTGACTTTCCTGACGGGGCATGACGCGAAAGGTTATGCCGAACAGGATTGGAAGACGCTAGCCAAGCCAGACTCCCGCGCGATCGTCTATATGGGCGTCGGAGCATCTAGGTTTATTCAGGGCCGGCTTCTTATTCATGGCGCCAGTGCGGACACATCTGTCACAGTCGTGGAAAATGCTACCCGTCCAGAACAAAAAGTCGTGAGCACGAAACTCTCTGCTTTGGCCGATGATATGACCAAAGCGGATATTAAAGGCCCAGCAGTTCTGATGCTCGGTTATTCAGCCAATAGAGCTGAAATCACCCAAATTATAAAGGCTGTCTCATGAGTTCCGCAAAACATAAAGGGAAGGGGCCGCAATCCCTGACTGCCAATACTTTACGCGACGGCCTGAGTGTCTGGCTCACCGCAGAATTTGACTGGTCGATGAAATATTCTGAGGCGCTTATCACTGAAGATGATAAGATAATTGAAAAAATGGAAAGTATCGGCGAAGAAAGTGAACGCGCCAATGACGTTGTCGCACCCTATTTTATTGACGTAGAAGCTGAGTCGGGGCTTCCCGTTCGCTATCGCGAAAAATTCCGTGTCAGAGGCCCAAGCTATGACACGGCCACCCTTGTTCCTCTTGATATTCAAAAGGTCTAATCATGTATAGATATGATGAATTTGACGCCGACATGGTGTCCTCACGTGTTGAGCAATTCAAAGCGCAAGTAGAGCGCCGCTTATCCGGCGCATTAAGCGAGGCGGAGTTTCGCCCTCTGCGCCTTATGAACGGTCTTTACCTACAGCTTCACGCCTATATGCTGCGGGTTGCGGTGCCTTATGGGACGCTGAATTCTACACAAATGCGTAAACTGGCGGAGCTCGCAGATAAGTATGACCGGGGGTATGGGCATATCACGACTCGCCAAAATGTTCAGTTTAATTGGCCTGAGCTAACGGATGTTCCGGATATGCTCAAAGAGCTGGCCAGTGTAGAGATGCACGCCATTCAGACATCAGGAAACTGCATCCGCAATGTGACCTCCGATCCTTACGCTGGGGCGATAGCAGACGAAATTGAGGATCCGCGTCCGACTTGTGAAATCCTGCGCCAGTGGTCGACCCTGCATCCTGAATTTGCCTTTTTGCCGCGCAAATTTAAAATTGCCGTTATTGCCTCCAAAAAAGACCGGGCTCTTATCCGCGCACATGATATCGGACTTGAAATCATCGAAAATGACGCTGGCGACATAGGATACCGTGTTTATGTTGGCGGCGGTCTGGGGCGAACGCCCGTAATCGGGCAAGTCTTACGTGATTTCTTGCCGAGAGTAGAGCTGCTCCCATATTTAGAAGCCACTTTGCGTATCTATAATCGTTATGGTCGCCGCGATAACAAGTATAAGGCGCGGATTAAAATCCTTGTTCAGGAAACCGGCATTGAAGATTTCCGGAAACAGGTTGAAGCTGAATATGCGGAGCTCGTTCCGCTTGATATCGCTGTTTCACCCGAAGAGGTTGAGCGGATTACACAGTATTTTTCGCCGCCTGACTATAAAGATTTAGAGGATGTTGAGGTCAAGAGTGACGATCCGGCTTTTGCCCGCTGGTTAAAGCATAATGTGCTGGAAAACAAAACGCCGGGCTATTCCATTGTCAATATTTCTTTGAAACCAAAAGACCGCGCGCCGGGCGATGTGACGTCTGAACAGATGCGTATTGCCGCCGACCTTGCAGACGAATTCAGCTTTTCTGAAATTCGGACCACACACCAACAAAACCTGGTTTTACCCTATGTGGAAACACAGGAATTGGAAAACATTTACAAAAAGCTGGTCGGGGCAAAAATGAGCGAAGGAAATATCGGGCTGATTTCTGATATTATTTGTTGCCCGGGTATGGATTTTTGCTCGCTTGCTACGGCCAGATCTATTCCCGTGTCTCAAGCCATCGCCGAGCGTTTTTGGGATCCTGAACGCCAAGCCGTTATTGGCGAAATGCAAATCAAGATTTCGGGCTGTATCAATGCCTGCGGACATCATCATGTCGGCCATATTGGTATTCTAGGCTTAGAAAAAGCCGGCGTCGAATTCTACCAAGTGAAAATCGGCGGCGACCCGTCAGAAAACACTGCCCTTGGCCAAATTACAGGGCCTGGCTTTTCTCAGGAAGAGCTCATTGACGGCATTGAACGCATGGTCGACCATTATATTGAAATTCGTGAAGACGAAGAACGTTTTATTGATACGGTGCGCCGCGCCGGAGTCGAAACATTTAAGGAAGTGCTCTATGTCGACGCCTGATGTTTTAATTTCGGGGGGGCAGCCACAATCGCCTCCGCCGAATGATGATATAATTTCTATCGAAGAATTTGCCGGCCATAATAGCGCAGACATTCTGCGTGTAAGCGGGGAAGAATCGCTTGAGAATATAGAGCTTCATTTGCCCCGTGCGAAAACGGTTGTCGTGACGTTCCCTGCCTTTACGGACGGACGCGGGTTTTCTCTCGGACGCCTATTACGCAAGCGGGCTGGTTTTGAGGGTCAACTTATTGCCGAAGGCCCGCTTATTCCCGATCAATATGCTTTTGCTCTTCAATGCGGGTTTAATGCTATAAAATTGGAACCGGCGCTTTTTGAACGCCACACAGAGGGAAGCTGGTTCGAGGCGCTGGATCAGTTCGATCTGACTTATCAACGGGGCTACGCAGTGCCATCAGGTCCTGCGACCAGTGTTCTGGACGCACGCCCAACAGGATTCAGAACAACTGAAAACGCCAAAGACCCTTATCGTGGGCTATCTGCGGAGAGTGCGTTAAAAAAAGCGATTGAGGCCTATGAAGGACAGATTGTGTTAGCCTCCTCTCTTGGCGCGGATTCTGCCGTGCTCCTTCATATGGTCTCTAAAATAGAACCTAATCTGCCGATTATCTTTCTGGATACAGGTAAACACTTCCGCGAGACTCTGGCTTATCGCGATATGCTTATAGACGATCTTGGACTGACGAATTTTCAAAATATTCGCCCGGACCCGGCAGAGGTTAAAGCGCAAGATCCGAAAGGCGATCTAAACCAATCCGCACCAGATGCGTGTTGTGATCTTCGGAAAGTCCGGCCGCTGGATAGGGTTATTCGCCAATATGATGCCCGCATTACTGGGCGAAAGCGTTATCAGACACCGCAGCGGGCGGATATGCCTATTTTGGAACTCGGCGGAGACCAAGTTAAAATCAATCCGCTGGCATATTGGAGCGCCAAAGACGTTACCGCTTATATGCGGCGCCACGATTTGACTCCGCACCCTATGCTCGCGCTCGGCTATCTCTCTATAGGGTGTCAGCCCTGCACAACGCGTGTTTCCGAAGGCGAAGACCCAAGGGCAGGGCGCTGGCGTCATTCAGACAAAACCGAATGCGGCATTCACTTTATCGACGGCAAATGGCAACCGCTTCCGGTCAATAAAACCTATGAGGTTTTCTAAAGAGTTACTACTTATACCCTTGTTATTCCGTGTTGATCTGCGGAATGACGGGGTTTTTACTTATTATGCCGCCCTTGTAGAACTTCAATCGCATCTGTTAGCGACAGACCCTTCGCCCGCAATAAAACGATCAAATGATAAAGTAAGTCTGCGCTCTCTCCGAGCAATGCTTCCGCGTCCTCCGCTACAGCCGCAAGGGCCGTTTCAACGCCTTCTTCTCCGACTTTCTGTGCTGCGCGGCGCAAGGGCCCGGAGAGAAGTTTCGCCGTGTAGGATTCATCCGCTGGCGCCCCTATTCGCCCTTTCACGACTTTATCCAGATGGCCTAGAAAACCAACGCCGCTCGCGCCGTGATCGCCAAAACAAGACACAGTTCCGGTATGGCAAGTCGGCCCTTCGGGATTAGCCATCACCAGCAGAGTGTCGTTGTCGCAATCTACAGTTATAGAAACGAGGTTTAAGAAATTGCCGCTGCTTTCACCTTTGGTCCAAAGTGCTTTTCGTGAGCGGCTGAAAAACGTGACTTTGTTCGTCTCATGCGTCTTGGCGACACTTTCTTCGGACATATAGCCTAGCATCAGAACTTGAAGTGTCTGGGCATCCTGAACGATAGCCGGAACGAGTCCGTCCCCTTTGGCGAAATCAATATGTTCTGAGATGTTCATCATAATCGTATCGCTATCCCGGATTTGGATAAGTCGGATTTTAAGGTTGGGATCGGAATTATATTTTTATGAAAGACACTGGCTGCTAGCGCTCCATCAACATTAGCTTGCTCAAATACGTCCTTGAAATGCTTAATTTCCCCGGCGCCCCCACTGGCAATAAGAGGAACGGGGCATACTTCCCTGACTGCCGCGAGTTGTCTAATGTCATACCCTTTGCGAACGCCGTCTTGGTTCATACAATTCAAAACAATTTCTCCGGCTCCCCTTTGGCAGGCCTCTTTTACCCATGCCAAGGTTTCGCGACCTGTTTCGCGTTGTTTATTGGGATCGCCTGTATGAGAACGGACGCGATAGGTACCGCCGTCTTCGAAACTGTCAATTCCTACAACAATGCATTGCTGTCCAAAGGCATCGCTCATCTCAGTAATAAGCTCTGGGTTCATTAGGGCCGGAGAGTTGATGCTGATTTTATCGGCCCCCGCGGCCAATCGTGCCCCTGCGGCCTCAACAGTTTTAATGCCGCCTGCCACACAGAAAGGGATATCAAGGACTTCCGAAACCTTCTTAACCCAATCCGGGCTGACAGACCGATTATCGACTGAGGCTGTGATGTCATAAAAGACCAGCTCATCGGCGCCTGCATCTCGATACCGAAGGGCCAAATCCAAAATGCCGCCGACATCCTCATGGTTTTTAAACTGTACGCCTTTAACGACACGTCCTTCACGGACGTCAAGGCAGGGTATGATACGCCGCGCTAACATTTAAAGGAACCTAACATGCGACGGCGTCTGCGACCGTGAATTTATTTTCGTAGAGAGCCTTACCTATAATAATTCCGTGAGGCTTTAGAGATTTGAGGGCTTTTACGTCCTTGATAGAGCCAACGCCGCCTGAGGTGATGACGTTCAAGGTCGGGTAATTCGCCTGAACTTGCTTATAGAGATCAATATTGGACCCGCCTAAAACGCCGTCCCGCCCAATATCTGTAATCAAGATGGTGTTTAGGCCGGAGCCGGAATAATCATCCAGAATTTCCCAAAGTGACTTTTTCCCGGCTTCTACCCATCCGCGTGTGGCGGGAAAGGGCACGCCTTCTTCATCCAGATTTACATCCAGAGCGACAACAATTTTAGAAGGCGTCACTTCATTAAGCCAAAATTTGACCATTTGCGGGTTCGTCACAGAAAGCGAACCTACGACAACACGGTCAATACCGCCTTCGAGCAAGCGGTGAATTTGAGAGAGTTCCCGTATTCCGCCTCCGGTCTGCACCTTAAGGCCACTTTCAGCCGCAATCTCCATAATTAGGTCTGATTGGGCCGATTTCCCATGTTTAGCCCCATCCAAGTCAACAATGTGCATACGCTCTGCCCCTTCAGCGGCGAAGCGTTTTGCCACATCTATTGGGTTTTCATCGTAATCGGTACGTTGGTTGAAGTCGCCTTTATATAGGCGTACGCAACGTCCGTTAATAAGATCGATAGCCGGGATAATCATGCGGGCAAGTCCAAAAAATTCTTCAATATTCGTGAACCTGTGGCACTACTGCGTTCGGGGTGAAACTGGCAACCCCTGAAATTGTCTTGTCGAATAATTGCGCTGAAAGATGTGCCGTAATCACATTTCATCAAGGTGTAATCACCGACAGGGGACGCGAAGGAATGAACAAAATAAGCGTATTCATTATCTTTTATCCCCTTTAACAGCGAATCTTCCTTTACAGTTTTAAGCGTGTTCCAGCCCATATGCGGGCTCGGTTTCTCCAAAGTCTCCAAGGTTCCGACATGCCCCTTAACAACGCCAAATCCTTCGACACGCTGATCGCCTTCTTCAAGTGTGTCAAATAAAAGCTGCATCCCCAAACAAATCCCGAGAACAGGTTGTTTCAATCCGCGAACCACTGGCACAAGGTTTCGATTCCGTATTTTCTGCATCGCATAAGGCGCGCTGCCGACGCCAGGCAGAATAACCCGTTCTGCCTGTTTAATGCGATCTGCCTCGGCCGTAATCTCGGACTCAACGCCCAATCGGCCAAATGCAAAAGCGACTGAGGACAAGTTCGCGCAACCCGTATCGATAATAATCAGGCTCACGCCAGCATACCTTTTGTAGACGGCATTTCTAACGTATCTGTTTTGGCAAAAGCAGGACGTAGTGCGCGGCCAACGCCCTTAAAACAGGCTTCAACTATGTGGTGGGAGTTATCACCCTGAACATCAATATGAATTGCGGCGCCAAGGCTTTGGGCCAGGCTTTCAAAGAAATGCGGGCACATTTCGACCGGAAACTCTCCGATATGATCTGTGGGAAAAGTGCCTTTGAAAACGGCGGCCGGCCGGCCAGAAAGGTCAATCGCCACCTTAGCTTGGGTTTCATCCATCGGCATAATAAAACCATAACGCCCTATACCGGCTTTGTTGCCAAGTGCCTGACGCAAAGCCTCCCCAAAGGCAAGAGCGGTGTCTTCGACTGTGTGATGTGCGTCAATTTCCAGATCCCCCTTACATGTCAGGCGTAATCCGATGCCGCCATGTTTGGCTATTTGCTCAAGCATGTGATCAAAGAAACCCAAACCTGTTTCAATTTCGACCTTCGATGTATCATCCAGATTTACACGCACAGCAATATCGGTTTCTTTCGTCGTACGAAAGATTTCTCCGACCCGCTCCGCCTTGTCATCGGCCAAAACTCCGAAGGCTTTTAAAGCCAGTGTGTTCTCTGCTGGTGAGCCGATAGAAATCCGCATTTTCCCAGTAGTTGAACGATAATCCCGAATTTTTATGGCGCGTTTGTTCAACTCCCGCACCAAGGCTTCATCGTCTTTCACCTCTAACAACAAAAAATTTGCCGAAGAAGGATAAACTGTTTTTACAAAAGGCGACTTTGTAAGGTCTTGCGACATGCGTTCGCGTTCTTCCAAGTTTTCAGCCAAACGCTCGGCATGAATACCCATTGCCGCCGGGGCAAGAGCACTAAGAATCGCTTTCTCAACAGGGCGCGCAATAGGATAGGGCGGCAAAACTTTCAGCATCAGCTCTATCACCCGCTCATCTGCGATAGCGCAGCCGCCACGAACGCCGGCCAGTGCGTAAGCTTTGGAGAGTGTCCTGAGGACAACCAAATTGGGAAAATCAGTAATATCGCCTACGAAACTCCTGCTTTCAGAGAATTCGATATAGGCTTCATCGACAACTATAAAAATGTCTGGAAATGTTTTCGCCATCTCCAATACAGACTCGCGTGCAATTTCATTGCCTGTCGGATTATTTGGAGAGCAAAGGAAGATAGCTTTCAAGCCGTTCGTTTCTGAAGCCGCTTTATAAATACCATCTACATCCCATTGGTAACTGTCATTCAATGGGACTTCGACCGTGTTTGCGCCCTGAATGTCGGCTACAGTTTTATAGTATCCAAAAGTTGGCGGGCAAATCAGGATGCTGTCCTGTCCGTCTTCGCAAAATGTACGGATCAGGATTTCAATGCCTTCATCCGCGCCGCGTCCCACCAAAATACGCTCCGGTTTCGTGTCGTAAATATCGGCTAAACGTTGCCGCAGGGCTGAAGGCTGCTGTTCTGGATATCTGTTAAAGCCTCCGGCACCTGCCACGGGTGGCGGGGCGTAAGGGTTTTCATTTGCGTCGAGATGCAGGGCGTTTGTGCTCCCGCCGCGCGCAGAATAGGAGTTAAAGGTCAGCACCGCTTTGCGAGCAATGGAATATGGCCATTCTAATTTACTCATTTATAGCCTCCAATCGGAGAGAGACAGCCCGCCTATGAGCTTCCAAATCCTCCATAGTCGCGAGCCGCTCTACTGTTGGGCCAAGATTTTTCAGCCCTTTTTTGGTCAATCGCTGCACACTGATATATTTGATAAAGCTTTCCAGCGTCACCCCGGAATAAGACCGCGCTGCGCCGTAAGTTGGCAAAGTATGATTCGTGCCGCTCGCATAATCGCCCACAGCTTCCGGCGTCCAAGGGCCGAGAAAAATCGATCCCGCATTGCGGATGTTCGGCACAAGCATATCTGGATCTTTCATTTGAATGATTAAATGCTCCGGAGCGTAACGGTTCACGATATCGACGACATCCGCTCTGCTTTCGGCTATAATCATACGGGCATAGTCTAATGCCTGTTCAGCAATTTCTTTGCGCGGCAATGTCTGGAGTTGCTCCTGAACGGCGTCTTCAATTTCCATTGCCTTGTCAGATGACGTTGAGACGCAGATGACTTGCGCTAAGACATCATGCTCGGCCTGGCTCAATAGATCTGAGGCCACAAAGACCGGATTGGATTTGCGTCCTGCCAGAACCATTGCCTCTGAGGGGCCGGCCGGAAGATCAATCCCCGGACCGCCCGGTTCCTGCGCCGCAAGTGATTTCGCCGTGGCCACCCAAGCATTCCCAGGGCCAAATATCTTGTCACAGCGAGGAATAGTTTCTGTCCCATAGGCGAGGGCAGCTATCGCTTGAGCGCCGCCGCATGCATAAACAGCTGTGACGTCACACCTATAAGCTGCTGCCAAAATGGCTTGATTAATTTTACCCGTCTTTCCCGGCGGGGTCGTAACTATACGATTGCGAACGCCTGCAACTTTTGCCGGAATAGCTAACATTAAAAGAGTTGAAACAAGCGGAGCTGTGCCGCCCGGTACATATAAACCAGCTGTTCCAATTGCGCGGGCCTCGCGCCGGCAATAGACGCCTTTCATCGTTTTGACGGAAATATCCTGAGGCTTTTGCGCGAGGTGAAACTGCTCAATGTTACTCTTGGCTGTTTCTATGGCTGTTTTATCCGCGTCGGGCAGGGCGTCCCATGCTGCTTTTAGTTCCTCTGGCGCAACCAACAGAGATTCAGAGGCTACGCCGTCAAATTTTGCCGTGTATTCAAGAACCGCCTTGTCACCGCTCGAATTCACAGCGCCCATAATGTCGCGCACTGACTTTAAGAGCTTATCATCTGCCATTGCCGCCGGGCGTGACAAAACTTGCTTTCGCCTGTCTTCCGATAGGTCTGACCAGTAAAACCGTTCCATTATTAGCTCATCATCTTTTCGATAGGCAGTACAAGGATTGCTCGCGCGCCAAGAGCTTTCAAATCTTCAAGCGTTTCCCAAAAAATATTCTCGGTACAGACGGCTTGCAGCGCAACCAGATTGTCTTTCCCCGCGAGAGGGATGATTGTCGGGGAGTCAGAACCGGGAAGTAATTCCGTGATGGCCTCAACCTTATCTTTCGGCGCATTCAGCATAATATATTTCGTTTCAGATGACTTAATGACTCCGTCAATCCGGCTCATGAGTTTGCTTAGAAGGGCCTGTTTATCAGCGGAGAGTTTCCGGCCGGACTGGATGAGAACAGCTTCGCTCTCTAATATGGTTTCAAACGCAATGAGCCCATTGGCTTCAAGTGTAGCGCCCGAAGACACAAGATCACAAATGCTTTCGGCTATTCCGATTGACGGCGCCAGTTCAACGGCTCCTTTCATCTCAACAGCTTTGGCAGAAATTCCGCGATCTTTCAGGAAGTTTCCCAGCACGCCAGGATAAGTCGTTGCAATCCGCGTTCCGCCAAGTTGTTCTATCTTTGTAATGTCTCCGTCATTTGGAGCGGCGAGGGACAGTTTACATCGAGAAAAACCAAGACGCATCGAAATTTCAGCGTCTAGCCCATCACGACTCACAAATTGTTCCTCAACTAAAACATTTTCACCGACAATCCCGATATCGGCCGCATCATTGGCGACAAAATTTGGAATGTCATCGTCGCGCACGAGTAAGAGATCGATAGGCATGTTTTTCACACGCGCAAGCAATCCGCCGCCCCGTATAGCAAAACGCAGACCGCACTTTTTTAAAAGCTCAAAGCTATCATCTGCCAGTCGGCCCTTTTTCTGCAGGGCAATCCTTAAACGGTCAGTCATGTCTTTTCTTTCAACTTATTTCTTGTCAATTGATCAAGGGCGAGCCGGTACCCGCCATGTGGCTCATCTCGAAGAAAACGCGCAACTCGGCCTATCGTCGTTGTACTCACCCCGGACTTGGCGTGAATATCCCGGTAAGACAGCTCATTTTGATCCAATAGCTGGGCGACGGCCCAGCGCTCTGTTAAAGCCCGGCGTTCCGCTGGCGTGCAAAGGTCTGTCAGGAATGCGGCTACCGCTTTTTCCGAATCCAATTTTGCTAATGTCTTTTCAAGAGTTTGCATGATGTCTCACTGTGTTATCGTGCTAATACAGACTTACAGAAATGACGCAACCCCGAAATCTCAGATCGAATAGAAATTTTAAAAGGAAGTGGCGGGCGGGGAGGGATTCGAACCCCCGATAGGCTTACACCTATGCCGGTTTTCAAGACCGGTGCATTCAACCACTCTGCCACCCGCCCACGGGTGTAATTTGAGTGTGCGCAGCGCTTAGTCAATTTTGAAACCGCGTTCAACCCATTTGTCATAAGTTGGGTGAGAAAAAGACAATCCGCGGTTATTGGAATAAAAAGCTGCGCTGTTCCAAACTATTACCACTAACCTCAAGAGATAGATCCCCTCTTTCCCATTTGGCCCTATATTAAACTCGTTCTCATCCACATGGGGGCGGGCCGTATTTACGTTGGTCGGTTTGTATGAGGTGGGACGGTGAGTGCCGAATAAGGCGGGCAGGGGAGAAACGGCCCCGGCGCCGGACGCGGTTCGAGCAAGCCCTTGCCGGGGGAGGTGTAAAGGACTCCGGTAAGAAGAGGGTCGAAATTAGTCTCACTCACCGCCACGGAGTCCGTCATTGGGTAATGTCGGGGCCGCGAAATTTATTATTTTTCAGGTGACTACCTGCAGCTCTGCGCTCTGTGGACGGCCCCCATTTTTAATAAGAAGGAAGATCACGAAACAGACTTACAACCTCGCGAAACCCTAAGTGAATCGGAGAGGTGCGAACCTCTTTACCCATCGTAGAACTTGGCTGGAAACGCAAACCTATAGGCGCAAAAGGCGAAATTGATGTCCAAATAGGACGGAGCGGAGGGACGTATTGTTCCACGGAGAATACGCGCGGCCGTGTCCCGATAATATAATTATGCCGCCAGTTTGGATTTTAGCGTGAAGACTGAGTGACAGAAATGTAAGGAGCTTGTTCTTTTATTTTCTGCCAGAGTGCATTTAATTGGAAGGTGAGGGACGGGGTGTTAACTAAATCCTTACCTAGAATTTTGATAAGGTATTCACGGTAATCTCTAACCCGGACTTAAAGCTGTTTGTCTAAATATAGGTTCAATGAGAATAGTCAGAGAGGCAAAAGCCCGAACTATTTTCAGCCATAAAAGACGGTTTACCACAATTTTTCATGTGGTTTGGCCAACACAGTGAAAGTGGGTAAGAGAATGAAAACGGTAAGACAAAAGAGACTTTTAAAGATGAGCATTTCTGCCTTAATGATGATTACTCTGAGTGCCTGCGCCTCGACCAATATCGTCAAAGTTTCCGAAGCCGCGCCCATCACTTATAAAATGGAACAGGGCGCTACTAAATATGCCTCTTTGGAAATGCCTTCTACGTCGAACAGTCTACAACATCGTCGTCCGTCGACATTGCAAAATGCACCGTCCCCTTATCTACCTCAGGCAACAGCCCCAAGAGGGCCCACGTTCAATCCGAACGCCGTCGATATGGATCTTTACTCACATCAGAAAATTGGCAAGCCTTATAAAGTCGCGGGTTCAACTTATGTACCAAAGCACGAACCCAAATATAATGAATCCGGTCTCGCCTCTTGGTATGGTTCTAGATATCATGGCCGACCAACCGCAAGCGGCGAAATTTTCAACAAGAATGATTTAACAGCGGCTCATAAGACTCTGCCCATGAATTCAATGGTGCACGTCGAGAATTTGGCAAATGGCCGGACAATCACTGTTCGGGTCAATGATCGGGGTCCATTTGTTTCTGATCGAATTATCGACTTATCCGAGGCTTCAGCTAAAATATTAGGTTATACTCAAAATGGCACAGCCAAGGTTCGTGTTCGATATATGGGCCCTGCCGATCCGAATGCCGCCCAGAAAAGCGCGCAATCCTTACCTCCTATATTTGAGGCGCCGTCTTTAACAGTTGAAGCGCCGGCTCCAAAAATGATGCCGTTTGCAAGGCCTGAGGCTGACTTGCCTACTCGGCCAAAGGACTATAAACAGCAAGAGTATTTCGAGATTGATCGCTCTCCAAATTCCGAAGAATATTCATCCCCTGTGACGCCTTCTGCTCCGGTTCCTGCCCCGAATGCCAGTGTGCCCGAGTCTGACGGACAAGTGACACTGACGATCAAGGGCCCTATTCGTATGGCTAATAGTGAGAACAGTGAGGCCCGATTTATACCGGCGGTAAACCGCATGACTTATAAAACTAAAAAGTAAACGCCTCATTTGGGCCGCAGCCCGGCCTTGCGATTGCCCTAAAGCTGTGTGAATAAACTAAGGTGTCCTCTTGGGCACCTTTTTTGATTCTCTCCCCTAAGATTAATCGGGATATTTGGTCTTTATGCGTTTCTTTACCTCGCTCTTCCTTACAAGTCTTTTCATACCTTCTGCTGCGCTCGCACAAGCCGGCGCGACAGGGTTTCAGACCGACGCTCCCCATGCCGTGATTTACGACTTTAATAGTCAGGAGGTTCTTTTCAAAAAAGATGCTGAAAAGCCAATGCCTCCGGCGTCCATGACAAAAATCATGACGGCTCTTATGGTGTTTGAAGCTTTAAAAGCTGGCGACATTACAATGGACACCGAATTTCCTGTTAGTGAAGAAGCTTGGCGCCGCGGCGGAGCGAAATCCGGGTCTTCCACCATGTTTTTGAAACTTCATTCAATGGTACGCGTCGAAGATCTCCTTCACGGGGTTATTACGCAATCAGGAAATGATGCTTGTATTGTCTTGGCCGAAGGACTTGCAGGATCAGAAAGCGCATTTGCCGCGCGCATGACATCCCGCGCGCATGAGCTAGGAATGAATAGCGTCAATTTTTTAAATTCAACAGGATGGCCGGATCCGGGACACGAAATTAGCGCTCTCGATTTGGCGAAACTCGCAGAATATACCATTCGGGAATTTCCTGACTATTACAAACTTTATGATATTCGAGACTTTACCTGGAATGGCATCAAGCAAGGAAATAGAAATCCTCTCTTAGGACGATTTACGGGCGCAGACGGATTGAAAACTGGTCACACTGAAATTTCCGGTTACGGCCTTGTCGGTTCGGCTGAGCGGGATGGAGAACGCCGTATCGTCGTACTAAACGGCACGAACAGCATGGCGGAGCGCAGAAACACAGCGATCACATTGATGACGGCTGCTTTCACTCAATTCAAAATATATGATGTTTTCAAGACTTCGGACCGTATCGCAGAAGTAGATGTATATATGGGCAAAGCGTCCAAGGTTGGCGTAAAGACCGCGGAACCTGTTAAAATAGGTCTTGCCCGTATCAATCGCCCCGGACTTCGATCCGAACTCCATGCTAAGACTGCTATTGCGCCCGTTATGGCTGGAGATGAGCTCGGTGAAATCGTTATTTATGACGGCGATACAAAGTTGAAAACTGTCAAAGCTCTTGCCGCAGAAGACGTCAAAGAACTATCTGGATTTGGCAAAGCCTGGGCCTCTCTCTTGAAAACGATCAGAGGGTAAGTCATGGAATTAGGTCAGTTCATCACGTTTGAAGGCGGTGAAGGCGCGGGTAAAACGACGCAGGCAAAGCGCCTCTGTGAAGCTTTACAGAGCGCGGGCATTGAAACGCTGATGACACGCGAACCAGGCGGAACATTTGGCGCTGAAGCTATTCGGGATCTCGTCCTTTCTGGTACAGAAGAGCGCTGGTCAGGAATGACTGAACTTCTTTTGATGTATGCAGCCCGGTTAGATCACATCGAAAAACTCATCAAACCGGCTCTTGAGCGAGGTGTTTGGGTTGTGAGTGATCGATTCGCCGATTCCAGCCTCGCTTATCAAGGATATGCGAGAGGGCTTGGACCCGAGCGCGTAAAAGCCGTTCATTCAGCTGTAATGGGCGGTTTTCAGCCAGATATAACAATTCTCTTCGATATTGACCCAATTTTGGCTCAGAAACGCGTTGAAACGCGGGGTGAAGAAATGTCGCGCTTTGACCGAGAGGGAATTGATTTCCACAATACTCTTCGAGAAGCTTTTCTTGATATTGCTAATGATAATGCTGAACGGGTCTTCACATTGGATGCGGGCGGAAGCCGAGAGAGTATTCACAACCGTATCATTCATGCGCTAACAACCCGATATCCCCAATTGGCAGGAAAACTGAGCGGCGCGGAGTCATAGATGGCAAAAGGATTCGAAACCGAAGCTCTACCGGAATCGGATCGCGCGCCTGGCTGTTTACACCCTCGCGAAACTTATGATTTGCTTGGTCATACCGACGCCGAGCGCAAGTTTATCGAGGCAAAAAATTCAGGGCGACTCCACCATGCCTGGTTGCTGACCGGGCCGCCGGGTGTAGGAAAGGCAACGATTGCTTACCGCATGGCACGCGCCCTGCTTGGCGGAATATCTTTGATGGAGGATAGCCTCAATATTCCGCAATCTGACCCCGTGGCTCAGCGTATTCAGGCGCGTGGTCATGGTAACCTTTTTGTCGTGAATAGACCGTGGGATCAGAAAACTAAAAAATTCAAACAAGATATTCCGGTCGAGGCTATTCGGTCTATTGGGGGGTTTTTACAAGGGACAGCTGCCGAAGATGGAGAGCGGCGGGTTGTAATTATCGACACGGCGGATGATTTAAACAGTAATGCGGAGAATGCTCTGCTGAAAATGTTGGAAGAGCCGCCCAAGCGGACTATAATGATCCTTTTATCGTCCTCGCCCGGTCGTCTCTTGCCAACCATTCGGTCGAGATGTTTAAGGGTTGCCTTAAAGCCTGTTCCAAAAGGCAATATCAAGGATTGGTTGAAAAATCAGGGGGATGCGTCGCCTGACTTGATTGAGGCTTGCGCTGTGTTGAGCCGCGGCGGGCCTGGCAAAGCGGTCGCGTTAGCCCAAAACGCCAAAGAAGTTCTGATGCCTTTGAAGCGTTTTCAGGCGTCTCTGGCGGGTGGACAAGATAGTATAGATATGTCTATTGCGAAATCCCTAGCTCCACAAAACTCCGCTGTATCAAGAGCACTGTTTTGGGATGTCTTAGAAGACTCTATTCAATATTGCGCAATGTATTCACAAACAGAAGTTTGGGAGGGAGCTTTCGAGCCACCTAATTTGTCGAAGAGTTCCGAAAAGTGGATTTCCGCATGGTCTGTTGTAAGAGACCAGAAAGCGACCGAAGCGGCCATCAACACAGATAAAACTGCGACTATGCTTAACACTTTAAGCGCTGTGAGGTCGGCCTGATGTTAATTGATAGCCACGTTAATCTTCACGGAGAAAAATTCGCAGACGATCTACCGGAGGTCATTGAACGAGCGAAAGAAACAGGCGTCAGAGGTTTTCTCAATATTTGTTGTAATATCAAAGATTTTGAAGCGACCTTAAATGTCGCCAAGCGATCTGAAGGTATTTGGGCAAGTGTCGGAACTCATCCACATGACGCTAAGGATAATCCTAAGATAACAGCGGAAGAGCTCATAAAAATGGCCGGGCATCCTAAAGTTATCGGAATTGGCGAAACTGGGTTCGACTTTCATTACGGATACAGTTCCGAAGCCGAACAAATATATAACTTTCAAGCTCATATTGAAGCCGCACGTGAACTGCAAATTCCGCTTATAATTCATACCCGTGAGGCGGATGATTTGATGATAAAAACTCTTGATCGGGAAATGGTAAAGGGGACGTTTCCTGCTCTTATGCATTGCTATACTTCGGGTCCGGAACTTGCGAAAGAGGCAGAGGCTATGGGATGCTATTTCTCAGTGTCCGGTATTGTGACGTTCAAGAATGCGCACGATGTTCGTTCCATTATCGAAATCATGCCAGAGGATCGCATCCTGATAGAAACCGACTGTCCTTATCTAGCCCCGGTGCCGTATCGTGGTCGCCGGAATGAACCCGCTTATCTGAAAGAAGTTTGCCAAGGGCTTGCAGATGTAAAAGGCTGGACTTTTGACGAAACAGCTAGGCGCACAACGGAGGCATTTTTCAATCTCTTTCAAAAAGCAGATTGGGCAGAGATATGGGGCTGAGAGCGATAATTCTTGGGTGTGGGTCGTCGGGCGGCGTTCCCCGTGTGGGCGGGGATTGGGGAGTATGCGATCCCTCCAATCCAAAAAATAGACGGTCTCGTTCCTCGCTCTATGTCGAATATTGGGACGGGAAGAAAATGCCGACGCCGGAAAATCGCACGGCAATCGTAATTGATACAAGCCCAGACCTTCGGGGGCAGTTTCTGGCGGCGGGTATTCAGCGTCTTGATGCTGTCATCTTCACTCACGAACATGCGGACCAAAGCCACGGCATAGATGACTTGCGCGCGATTGCGTACCGAATGCGGAAGCAAATCCCTACCTATATGGATCAAAATACCAAAGACCATGTCCACTCACGCTTTAACTATTGCTTTGAAATGCCGGAAGGACGGGTACATCCCCCAATTCTGGAACTTCAGCCTTTGATGAAAAGCGGAGACAGGGTAGAGATAAATGGCCCGGGCGGCATATTAAAGCTCGATGTTTTCCAAGTGAGCCACGGCCCAACGACTTCGCTCGGCTTCATATTTAATGAGATGCTTGGCTACGCTCCGGATGTGTGGGACATACCAGAAGAAGCGATTGCGGCACTGGCCGATATTGATACCTTTATCGTGGATAGCCTTCGCTATAATGCCCATCCAACTCATGCCAATACGGATAAATCCTTGTCTTGGCTGGCCAGAGTTCGGGCGCGACAAGGCATTTTGACAAACCTCCATATCGATATGGATTATGACATGCTGAAGGCCGAGCTTCCGCCAATGGCACTACCGGCTTATGATGGTATGGAAATCATCCTTCCTCCGATAGCGAATTAAAAGGCGGCCTAAGCCCCCAAAATTGAAGGCTCCATTCCCCGTCAATCTCGGTCAGTTTCGACACGCCTCCGGTTTTCATTTTTCGAGTCTTAACTTTTAGGTTCAACGCATCCAGCAGGAATCGGGCGACCCCGTTGCTCGTGACAACCACCGTAGTTTGATGCTCCAAGGACGCTATAAACTTCACCCAATGCGTGCGGAAATATTGAGGATCTAAATTCCACCCATTCGGAACGACAGTGTTTACCTCCCAATCCTGCAAAGCCTTTTCGCCCAAACGCGCAATAACATCTTTCTCGGATTGTCCTTCGTCGGGGCCGTAATCTATTTCTCGTAGAAACTCGGCGTTTTGTATTTCAATATTGTGACCCTGACAGATAGCGTTTGCGGTCTGCCTCGTGCGCTTCAAAGGAGAACTGTAACAAGCCTTTAAAGGTATGTTTTTAAATGCGTCAGCAAGGGCGTCGGCTTGATCCAGTCCGCTAAGCGATAGCGGTAAATCGGTTCGCCCGCCGACGCGTAAGATTTCATCGCCTTTATCGAAGGTATTGCCATGCCGGACAAGGTAAAGCGTCTTGGTCATAAGTGCGCCAGAATGGCTTCGGCGCGGCGCAAATCTTCGGGTGTATCGATCCCGGAGATTGCGACTTTTGCCGGATCGACCTGAACGCACCCAATAGACATACCATTTTCAAGACAGCGCAGTTGCTCCAGTCCCTCCAATTGCTCCCAATGTCCTTGTGGGAGGGATACAAACTTCTTCAATGCGGATTTTCGATAGGCATATAATCCAATATGGCGGCAAACAGGGGAGAGGGGAGATGTCTTTCGCAGCGACTCTTCCTGACGTATGGCGGGGAGAATATTTTTGGAAAACCAAAGCGCTTTGCCGTTCTTATCCGCAATGACACTTGTGCCGCTGAAAGGCGTCTCGACCTTATCCAATCTCATCTGATCAAGCGCGTCCCAACTTAATTGAATATAAGGTGTGGCAATATCCAAACTCGAATTGTTTTGCAGAATATCTAAAACCGCAATGACATGTTGAGCGGGCGTGAAAGGAGCGTCACCTTGTAAATTTACAATGATATTAATCGATTGACCTGAAGAGCTTTCATAGCTTTCCACGGCGGCTAGGGCCCGGTCGCTTCCTGAAGGCAGATCCGGATCCGTCATCACATATTCTAGCCCGACTTCGGCGCAATGGGTGGCAATTCGTCCATCATCCGTTGCCACGAGGGCGACGCAATCTTCTAATTCTTCTGCCGCCTTTTGAGCATTCCGAAAGGTACGTTCCAACATTGTCTGGCCGCCGAGTATGGCGAGCGGTTTACCGGGAAACCGCGTCGAGGCGTAGCGGGCGGGAACGATAATCGCGCTAGACATAGCCGGCCGCCAAAAGAGATTTAAGATCAATAAGAGCGAGCGGTTTTCCGCCTTCCACAACAAAGGCATTGCCAATGCGGCGGGCGGTGAACTGATCCAGTACGGCTCCCATTTTATAGTCTGTGGAAACGGTGAACGGGCTGGGAGTCATAATATCTGCTGCGGACAAATCGAACAGATTCGGCCCCATGGCCCGACGTAAATCCCCATCGGTGACAATTCCAATGAGAACGCCGTTTTCATCCGTTATGCCTACACACCCCAATCCGCCTTCGGTAATCGCCAAAACGATTTCCGCCATTCCTGCTTCATAATTTATCAAAGGGTTTCCGGCTTGGGTACGATCCATCCAATCTGCGACGCTTTGCAGGCGCAGGCCGAGCTTCCCGCCGGGATGACGCCGTCCAAAGTCTTCCGCTGTGAATCCTCGCTTTTGCATGACAGACACTATTAGCGCATCGCCCATAGCCAAAGTATTCGTTGTCGAAGTTGTTGGGGCCAGGCCGTTGGGGCAGGCTTCGGCCACTTGCGGCAGTAACAAGGTAACTGTCGCGGATTTGGCCAAGGTCGATTCAGGGCGGGACGTCAGGGCAATTACTTTGACCTGTTCTTTTTTAGCGTAATTCAGCACATCCATTAATTCACGGCTTTCGCCTGAATTTGAGAGTGCCAACAGGGTAGAGCCTTTGGCGATCATGCCGAGATCGCCGTGGCTGGCTTCTGTAGGGTGCATAAAGAAAGCCGGTGTTCCGGTTGAGGCGAAACTAGCCGCAATTTTCTGCCCGACATGGCCAGATTTTCCAACGCCGGCGACAATCACATAGCCCTCAGACTTTAGAATAATTTCAACCGCTTGTGATATAGAGTTCGTGTCGAGGCATTCCAGTAAGGCCGATAGGCCGTCACGTTCCTGACGCACCACATCACGGGCAAAGTCTGCAATCTCTGTCGGCGTGTTCATAGGGCTCCTATAGGCGGTTCGGAGGATGGAAACGAGCTAAAATTTAAAACTTAAAACTTTAGTCGCTGAATTTCGGCCACTTTGGCGACATCTTTGGTGCGATCGTAAAGCTTGGTCGTTGTGGAATTAGAATGATTTGCCATGATGCGGGCGTCCTCCAAACTGCCCCCATTATTTAGATAGGTTGTTATACCCGTCGCGCGAAAGCTATGATTGCCTATATCTCGGTGGATTCCAGCGGCTAGGGCGCGTTTTCGCACCATGCGCCAAGATGAATTTCGATCAAACGGTTTGCCGGTGAGGTAGCCACCGCGCGCTGTAGAAGACTGAAAAATCAATTCATTAGGTTGATTCATTAAGCCTGTGATTTGAAGGTATTCATCCATCATTTCTTCCAAATCCGGATGAACGGGCATTTCATGTCTCTTGGAGCCTTTTTCTTCTCCGACGAGCCATCTCTGATCGCCTCTAAGTTCGTAATCACGGACTTTCAAAGACAAAGCCGCTGAAATTCGAAAGAAAGAATAGACCATCAGACCTATCAAAGCGCGGTCGCGCAGATCTTTTTGAGACCGCTGCGGAATGCTATCCAATATCTGGCGAACCTGTGTGGAAACAATGACCGGCGTTTTTCCTGTCCCTGACGTCGTGCGCGGGAGTTTTACGGCCTTGGCCGGGTTTACGGAAAGAACGCCTCTGACAACGCAGGAGTCCAGAAACATTCGGACGGCGGACAGATATTGGCGCAAACTTGATTTTTCATAGCCTTTTTCAATCTGTGCGATGTTGAATTGCTGGACATGCACAGGCTCAATATCAAGCACGTCTGTAAGGCCCTGACCTTCACAATGTTCAAAGAACAAACGTAATCCATTGGCATAGGCGTGATTGGTATGCTGATTAATATTGAGCGAAAAGAATTCAGAATAGGCCGAAACCATTTTTGTGCCGTTACGAACTACGAAGTCCGGCGGTGTCATTTCCTGACCTGATTTGATTTCCTGTTTCGAAAGGGGCATAGAACACACTCACGCTGTCACGGCCTTAGGGACCAGTTTAATACAACATAATCTGCATTATGTTGTATTAAAGAATAGTGTATTTTAGGTGAATTTCTGGGGTTTTCTACCGCACAACTTAATTCATCCGGCTTTTAAAAACAACATAGCCTTCACTACGATAAGGAAATGAAGCCCAAAGAGGCTGAAATCAAAAATAAGGATTGCCGAGCGGGAGAATATTTTCTGGCGGAAGCCCAATCCCTGCCCGCCTGTAGTTTAACGCTTCAAGTTCAAGTTTTTCCCATTTCTCTCGCGATCGATGATTTGCTATTTCCAGCAGTAATTCCTTCTGCTCAGGCGTCAGCGGCGCGGGCGTTATGCGAAGTTTATTCCGCATGGCCATCATCTTTTCCAGACGGCATGCATCCAGATAGGCTTGCTTAATGCGCCTGTGTCGGTTTCGGCTATGGGATCGCCTCGGCATATTCTTTCCTCTCTAAGTCTTTCCTGTTTTTCTCTGTCTTTGTTTTTCAGTTTATTTGGAGAAGATGGGCGT